>TARA_R110002072_G_scaffold81897_2_pt1 | contig 53997 bp, 48 predicted proteins | sample TARA_R110002072 | Tara Oceans TARA_R110002072 (sample SAMEA4397118) | marine metagenome | biome: Polar Biome; feature: [SRF] surface water layer (ENVO:00010504); material: water (ENVO:00002006), including particulate matter (ENVO:01000060) such as... | depth 5 m | reverse complement strand
CCGTTCGCGTTGTTTGGGAGTGCAAATATCTACCTTTTATTCTTAACAACAAGACCTAATCCCAAAATATCTCTACAAAAGGCATAACTAACTGAATACAACCAGTAAAGATTTTTGAAATAAAATTGCGCTACGGAATCTGAAAAGACTACCATTCAACCTAGATCTTCTGTCAATATTCTATTCCTTGAAACAATCTCTTGAATTATTGAGGCTTGACTTAATATCTGAACGTAGGAAGCTCAGGATAATCCTTTTTACGCTGGTTGATGGGCGAAAAAACATACCTCAATGAAATCTCATGAGCTCCACCAGATACACGTTGGCCCAACTTTGAAATAGAGTAGTCAAAGCTATATCCTACGTCTAGCCCAGAGTCCATTTCAATTCCAATAAGCCCAATCAAGGACTCATTATTTGGCAAATTATACTTTGTAGGAAGACCGCGGTACCAAAAACCTAGGATCAAAGGTTCAAAATAAAACTCTGCTCCTAGGTCTAACTGATCAAAAGCGCCTTGAGACTTGTAATTAAATGCAAGTGCTAGTGAACGTTCCTGATCTGTATTATTGAAATAATCATTGATATTTCCTGGAGCTAGATTAAACCTGACTCCACCGTGCAGTGAATATTTGACCGGAAGTCTGTTTGAGTTCAATTCCAAATAACTAATCTGAGGCTCCAATAAATGAAAGGCAGAGAATCCAAACCAAAATTTATCTTCATAATATAAGAGTCCCGCATTTATATCTGCTGCCCTAAGGCGACTATCTCCCGAAAAGCCATCACCTGGCTCGCCGACTATTACTCCTTTATCTATATCTAACTGTGTTCCCAAAATAACTTGGTCAAAAAGCACATCTCTTGATAAAAAACTTCCCTGAGCTCCAACATGTAGAAAGCGCTTTTCAGCCAACCTAAGTCTATAACTATATACAAGACCAATTTCATCTGTCCTGCTTTGATTGAAAGACTCCCGAGCTCCCGAAACAATTATCCCAAACCCTGAATTGTATTTTTCAGAAAAATGATCTGCATATGCAGTGTATGCTATAAAGCTTTGATCCAATGCTGGCCATTGATTCCGGAAATTAACTCCTACCCTGGTAACCCCAGTACTCCCCGCTAATGCAGGGTTAAGATAAAAAGGATTGGCATAGAACTGCGAATACTGAACATCCTGACTGAAAGCCCTAGAAGCTAAAAGAAAGAGAAAAACAAATACTAGGTAAATTCTCATCATCTAATCAATTTGAATTTACCTGCTTTAGTCACCTTTTCTCCATCAGTGGCTATTCCATTATATCTATATACATAGAATCCTGCGTCCAACAATTTCTCATCCAACTTCCCATCCCAACCAATGGTGTTTATATCGTCCGTTTCAAAAATCAAATTCCCCCAAGTATTGAAAATCAAAAGCTGTCCTGAGACTAACCCTTTGGATTTTGGGACAAAAAATTGATTCTCATCTTTTAAAGGTGTGAAACCTGTAGGAAACATAAGTCTGTAGCTTCTCACTATTGAAACCCTCTTAACATCTGATGCTTCACATCCCCACTCATTAGTAATAGTAAGGATTACATCATAGTCTCCTTTTTTACCATATATATGTGTTGGGTTTTGCTCCGTAGATTTCGAACCATCACCAAAATCCCAATTCCAACTTATAGCATCTTCAGCCGACATATCCGAAAACTGGAACTCATCATCGGGGAAGAATCCTCCATCCTCCTCACCTTTCACTCCTGTTCCTAGTATTTCAAATTCGAAATCTGCCAACAACTCTTCCTCTAGAATCACTATTTGTAATGGTTCGGGCGATGAATAACAATCTAAATCAGCATGCTTAATCTGAAGTTCATACTCTCCAGCTATAGAGATTGCCTTCATTTCATCATTTAAATAAAATTGTCCTTCTCCAGTAAGCTTATAGTCATAGGTAAGTGGGTCATAATTTGAAATACTAGTTGTCACATTCACAGACTGGCCGGGTGTGCAACCTACTACAGGAGACATATAATCAAAGTCGGGGAATTCAGGAAAAGTCACCAAAACAGAATTGGAGATGGCTGGGCAATTCTTGCGATTATAAGCTTTCACCAAATACTCGCCTATTGTATTCGCAGTGAATTTTTCGGAAACAGCTCCTTCTATCAGCTTATCATCTTTATACCATTCGTAGCGCTCGTAGACTTCATCACCTTTAGATGTAAGTGTCACTGTTTCTCCTCCGCATAATCTCACTTCTTCCACTAAGACTGGGTTATCACCGACATATATACTTACTGGCTCTGGAGATTCTTGGATTTTCAATGTCATCGAATTGCCAACAGAGCTTTTTCCGTAGGTATCTGTAATGGTATAATAGACAGTGACGCTTTGATCTGTAAATCCCCTATTTGGAAAAAATGTAAAATCTCCGCCATTTGTTCCTGCAGTGAAAGTACCTTGAGGTAATTCCAGCACTCTATTCTCCTCACGACATTTCCCTTGAGCACAGATGTCCTCACTTTCTTGTTCTATATCATCTAGGGATGCATAAAATTGCAGACATCTTATTTCAGAATTTTCATTCGGAAGAATCACTTCTTCATCTGTTATATAATAAGTGTTCTCTTGTCCTTCACAGGATGCAAAATCTGAGAAATCTACACCCGCCGGATTTTGCAAACCTTCATCATTGGACACTTCAACAATTAGATTTCTAATTTCATGGATATTTGTCTCTCCTCCAGTAGAAGCCGCAAAACCTATTTTCAGATTCTTTGAAGGCTCATATGGAAAAGGAACGCCTGGAAAAATAGTAATTGTCCTAGGTTCATTAGTTACAGTAGTAACTACCATTTCCAATTTCAAAAGATATCCTACGCCATTAGGATTGGGTTCTAATTCTAAAAAGACCTTTCGATAGCCTGGAATTGCTGGATCGGTTACCCTTCCAGTTCCTTGCCCACCAGAACTCAATGGGAATTGATATTCTACATCCAGTGCTAGCCCAAGCGATCCGGAAGGTGGATCCACGGTCATCTTCCCATTGACAAACTGATAGCCATTGAGACCTACCCCACTTTTTCTTATCGAAATACTATTAGGGTACAATCCATTTGGTGATCCTGAAAATCCTCCGATTTTGCCTTCGCTAGAATTACTATAATTCCCATAAGCATCAAAACCAATACCTAAGTAACCGCCTGTCATCCCAGGCACATTGTCTCTCTGAGTATATCCAAATGCACCACCGAAACCACCAGGTCTAAAGTTCTGAACGTCCGCATCAAAAAGGAATACTGTAAGCCCGTCTGCTCCACTCCCTCCATACATGAAGTATTCGAAGGAAGCTTTTATTCCATATGCTGGAGAAAAAGGAATATCAATATAAACGTAACCGTTTTGCTCTCTCTGCGCGTCTGTCAACCGCAGTACTCCATCAACCAATCTTGCACTACCTCCATAAACAGTCTCTGATCCAATTGATTCTTCAGCACTAAAAGTTTCACAGTAAGGAAAACCAACTTGTGAGTAGGAATTGAAAGACACCAAGTAGAGCGCGATGGCTAATATTAAAAATTTCAATGCTAGGCTAGGTTTTTGGGAAAGCCAAAATACACTTTAAACGCATAGAAATAAAAAAGCCCTTGATTTAAAATCAAGGGCTTCAAGTATAGCAAGCTCGATTAGCGCAAAATCGTTTGAGTACGATCTGGACCAACTGAAACTAATTTGATTGGAACATTCAATTCTGTTTCCAAGTATTCAACATATTCTCTCAATTCAGCAGGGAATGCATCATAAGAATGCATATTCTCCAAAGAGCAATTCCAACCTTTCATTGTTTTGTAAACAGGAGTTACTTCCTGCTCAGTAATCTCAAAGCTTAATTTGTCAATTTTCTCTCCAGTAGGAAGCACATAATGTGTACAAACTTTGATCTCCTTAAAGATATTCAACACATCACCTTTCATCATAAAAAGCTGAGTAACGCCATTGATCATGATAGAATAGCGAAGAGCTGGTAAGTCTAGCCACCCACATCTTCTAGGGCGACCTGTAGTGCTTCCAAATTCATTCCCCTCTTTTCTCATATCCTCACCATCCTGATCGAATAGCTCGGTGGGGAACGGTCCACTTCCTACTCGGGTACAGTATGCTTTGAAAATACCGAATACCTCACCGATTTTGGAAGGAGCAACTCCCAATCCTGTACATGCTCCTGCAGCCATAGTGCTGCTACTCGTCACAAATGGATAGCTACCGAAATCCACATCTAACAAAGAACCTTGTGCTCCTTCAGCAAGAATTCTCTTTTTGGAATCCAACGCTTCATTAACTACATATTCACTATCTATCAGATTTAAAGTTTTGAAAAACTCAACTGCTGAAAAGAATTGCTCTTCCATTCCTGGCAGTTCATCCAAAGGATGATTGTAGAATGAAAGCGTAGTTTTATGCTTAGCTACAAGTGCTTCGTATTTTTCTTTGAAATCAGGACTTAGGATATCCCCTACTCGTAGTGCTGTTCTTCCTATCTTATCCTGATAAGTTGGTCCGATACCTTTTAAGGTAGACCCAATTTTCTTATCACCTTTAGATTTCTCCGAAGCTGCATCAAGCAATTTATGTGTTGGGATGATAATCGTGGCTTTCTTAGAGATCACCAGGTTTTTCATATAATCGATAGAGAATTTACCCAATCCATCAATTTCCCTTTTTAGTACAATTGGATCGAGTACGACTCCATTGCCTATTATATTAAGTATCTGTGAGCGAAAAATCCCAGAAGGGATCTGATGCAGAACATGCTTGATCCCGTCAAATTCTAAGGTATGTCCAGCATTTGGACCTCCTTGAAAACGGGCTACAATTTCATAATCAGGCGCTAAAACGTCTACTATTTTTCCTTTTCCTTCATCTCCCCACTGGAGACCTAGAAGTACATCCATCTTCATTTGATGTGCGGTCTATCTGTTACACTAGTCTTTTTGAAGCGTGAAATTTGCGATAAGCACATAGAAAACCAAGGGAAAGGATGTAATTATTTGCGTCACGCAGAAAACGCTACGACTTAACTCTAGCATAAAAGTACCTGTATGATCTATTTTACTACTGACTTTTTGAACTCATCCACAGAGTCAAAAACTGTAAAAATATTATTCAGCTTAGTGATAATCAACAGCTTCTTCACATGATCAGATGGCGCAGTTAGGTAGACTTCACCGTCCTTATTTCTCATTTTCGTAAGCATCGTGATCAAAAGACCAATTCCACTGGAACTGATGTATCTCACTTCACTCAGGTCAACTACGAAATTCTTGGCTCCTTCTTCCACTGCATCGGAAACAACCTCCACCAATTTAGGTCCTACTTCATCTCCAATCAAATCACCCTGAATAAATAGGTAATGAGCAAGCTCATCCTTACTTGTATTATATGTCAATTTCATGTGATTACAATTTGTCTTTCAACGGTGTTTCTACTTTTTTATTTTCACAATTCTCTTTGAGACAATTGCCATACAATATTAAAGAGTGGTGAAGCACTTTAAAGTTCAGTATCTCGCCCACTGTATTTTGAATATTTTGGATTCTAGGATCACAAAATTCAAGCACCTGATTACAATCTGTGCAAATCAAGTGATCGTGCTGTTTAAAACCGTAGGACTTTTCAAATTGAGCTAGGTTTTTACCAAACTGATGTTTGGTCACCAAGTCACATTCAACCAATAAATCCAGCGTATTGTAAACAGTCGCTCGACTTACACGGTAATTCTTATTTTTCATACTGATGTAGAGAGACTCAACATCAAAATGTCCGGTACGGCTATAAATTTCTTCGAGGATAGCATAGCGCTCCGGTGTCTTACGGAGCTTCTTTGTTTCAAGATAAGCTGTAAATATCTTTTTTACCTCTTCGAAGTGATTTGTATTCAAAGGCATTAGCTGGGTATTTTTTCAAATATAACTTTTGTAAGTAAGAAAAGATTCATTGCATCAATCAAACCTTGAAACCTTTAATATCCCATCAACCTCAACTAGGTTTTCGATCAATTTATCAAGATGCTCTGTGCTATGCACATAGAGCTTAATTGTCCCTTCAAAAATCCCTGCATCTGAATCTACTGTGATAGAGCGCATATTCACTTTCAACTCATTTGAAATCACTTTGGTCACATCATTAATCAGTCCAACTCTGTCTGTTCCGATAATTCGTAATCCAGCGAGAAAGGCGATCTCTTTTTGACTTGTCCATCGAGCTTTTATTACTCTGTTCCCATGATTGGAAAGCAGTTCCAAGGCATTAGGACAAGATGTACGGTGAATTTTAATTCCTTCATTTACCGTCACAAAGCCAAAGACATCATCTCCAGGTATAGGGTTACAGCATTTTGCCAAAATGTAATCTACAACATCCATATCCTCTCCGATCAGTAGCTGATCATGATCTGGACCTTTCAGACTTTTTATCTCTTTGGTAAAAGAAGACTCATCTCTTACCTTCTCTTGGCTTGATTTATTTTGAAGCTTCTGCGTTGCCTTAAAATCTTTGAATGATTTGATCGAAGTCGGATCAATTGCGCCAATACCCACACGGAAATAGAATTCATTTGCGGTTTTCAGTTCGAAAAATGCCCGAAGCTTTTCTACAGATTCTGAATTGAATTCCATCTTCATCTGCTTCATCTTACGCTGGACTATCTCTCTCCCATCAAGAATCGCTGACTTCTTGTCCTCACGAAGCGCATCCTTAATTTTGGCTTTTGCTCTAGTTGTAACAACGTTATTAAGCCAATCTTCAGAAGGTTTTTGCTTGTTGGAAGTCAGAATTTCTACCTGATCTCCATTCTTTAGCTTATGGGAAATAGGCACCAATCGCTGATTGACTTTTGCTCCAATACATTTCGCACCTACTTCCGTATGGATTTCAAAAGCAAAATCCAATGCGGTAGAACCAAATGGAAGAACCTTCAAATCACCTTTTGGAGTAAATACGAAGACTTCATCATGGAATAAATTCCCTCTGAAATCATCCATAAATTCAATCGCATTCCCATCATTGGACTCCAACAAACCTCTCACTTGAGTAATCCAGTCATCTAGTCCGGAAGGTCCCTTGGAGTTTTCCTTGTCTTTGTATTTCCAATGGGCAGCATAGCCACGCTCAGCGATCTCATCCATTCGCTCGGTACGAATCTGAACTTCCACCCACTGACCAGTTCCACTCATTACCGTGGTATGAAGTGATTCATAGCCATTGGAGCGCGGTGTACTGATCCAATCTCGCAAGCGATCTGGATTTGGTCTATAAAAATCAGTGACGATAGAATACACTTGCCAGCAATCCGCCTTTTCACTATCGAGATCACTTTCAAGAATAATCCTTATCGCAAACAGGTCATATACTTCCTCAAATGGAATCCCCTGTTTCTTCATCTTATTATAGATCGAGAAAACAGATTTGGGCCTCCCTTTAATTGTGAATTGCAATCCTGTTCTATTGAGTTCCTCTTCTATAGGCAGAATGAAGCTACGAATGAATTTATTCCTGTAGGATTTTGATTCATTGATTTTGAAAACAATCTCCTTATAAGTTGCAGTATCTGTGTATTTCAGATAAAGGTCTTCCAATTCAGATTTAATCGCATAAAGCCCCAGTCTATGTGCCAAAGGGGCATACAAATACATGGTTTCCGATGCGATTTTCAGCTGCTTATGCCTAGGCATGCTAGACAGTGTTCTCATATTATTGAGTCTGTCCGCAAGTTTGATCAAAATCACACGTACGTCGTCTGAAAGTGTGAGGAGCATTTTCCGGAAATTCTCAGCTTGCTGTGAACTTCCGTATTCAAACACGCCAGCAATTTTGGTAAGACCATCTATAATAGTCATGACCTTGTAGCCAAACTCCCGTTCAATGTCTTCCAACTCCCATTCCGTATCCTCCACTACATCGTGAAGTAAGGCGGCTACGATTGAGGTCGTGCCCAATCCTATTTCCTCCACACATACTAACGCCACTTCAAGTGGGTGATAGATATACGGTTCGCCTGACTTACGGCGCATATCTTTATGCGCGTCAAGGGATACATTAAAGGCTCTTTTTATCAATTTCGCATCACCATCTTTTAGAATTGGCTTTGCTTGTCTCAATAGCCTTCGGTAGCGCTTAAGTATTTCTTTTCTTTCTTCTTCGATGTCCACTTCAATCATACAGGAGGAATTTAATACAAAAATGGTGGTCTTAGTCCATGTTGCATCAAATGTTGAATATTTTTTTTAGTCTGCTATTGCATTTTATTTATTAGTACCTACATTTGCATCCACAATTCGATTTAGAATCGTTATTCTACTCTGAATTGTACGTATTGCGGATGTGGCGAAATTGGTAGACGCACTAGACTTAGGATCTAGCGCCGCGAGGCATGGGGGTTCGAGTCCCTCTATCCGCACTAAATACCGAACCCTCAATCACTCAACTGTCTTCAACAACAGGGTAGGGATTGGGGGTTTTTAGTTAATCTTCATTCTAAAATTTTGAGCTTTGGAAATCACACAAGACAAGCATTCAGCAAATCAAGCTTCAATTAAAATTAAATTAAACGAAGCAGATTACCAACCTAAGGTTGAGGCAAAACTTAAGGACTTTGCCAAAAAATCTAACATCAAAGGATTCAGACCTGGAAAGGCTCCTATGTCTATGGTGAAGGGCATGTACGGCACCTCTGTACTTGTAGAGGAAATCAATGCGATCCTTAGCGAATCCCTGAATACTTATTTGAAAGAACAATCTTTCAAAATCTTGGGAGACCCACTTCCACAAAATCAAAACGCTCCGATCGACTGGAAAACTCAAAAAGAGTTTGAATTTGACTACAAAATCGGATTCGTTGAGTCAGTAGATCTAACACTTGATCCAAAGATCAAAGCGACAAAATATTCTATCAAAGTAGACGATAAGTTGATCAATGAAACTCTTGATAACCTTAAATCTCAATATGGTAATAGTACCAACCCAGAAGTAAGCGAAGAAGGAGACCATATCTATGGTGACTTGAAGGCTACTGAAGGTGAATTGGAAAAAACTGTTTCTTTGGACTTGACTAAAATCACTAAGAAGCTTGCAGGTAAATTCATCGGACTTAGCAAAGAAGCTGTCGTAGAGTTCGACGCGAAGGATGTAAAGAAAGGTCAGTGGGAAGAGGCTTTCGGCCTTAGCGAAGAAGAGTCTGCAGACATCGATGGAGCGTTGACTATGACAGTAAAAAACATCAACAGAACTGAGACTGCCGAAATGAACCAAGAGTTCTTCGACAAAATCTTCGGTCCTGACGAAGTGAAATCAGAAGAAGAATTCATCACTAAAGTACGTGAAACACTTCAAGGTAACTACGACAGAGAATCCAAAGTATTCACTGAGGAGGAATTGAAAAAGGTATTGACTGAAGCTGCTAAGGTAGATCTTCCAGAAGCATTCTTGAAAGAGTGGCTTCTTATTGCCAATGAAGGCAAAGTCTCTGAAGCGGATGTAGAAAAAGAATTCCCTATCTACGCAAGACAATTAACTTGGTCTTTGATCTCTAACGAGATTGCTACCAAAAATGAAGTAAAAGCAGAACACGAAGAAGTGATCGAGAAAACCAAGCAAATGGTTCGTGAACAATTCGCGTCTTCTGGACTTGGAGCGCAGATGGAAGACAGCATGGATATGTTCGTAGACAACTACCTTAAAGGTGAAGAAGGTCAAAACTATATGAACATGCTTACTTCAATTCAGAATGAAAAAGTCCTTGCTTTTGCACTTGACAAAATCAGTGTTAAAGAAAAGGATATAAGCATTGATGAATTCAAGGAACTTTTAGACAAGTAATTCGCTTAAATCATCATAAAAAAGTCCTTATATAAGGGCTTTTTTTATTTTTGCTTACCACAACAAACTCGAAAGATGATCAACAAAGAAGAATTCCGGAAATACGCCATTCACAATCAAGGCGTAAGTGGTACTGCTTTTGACCAGTACACACAACATATTGAAAATATGACTCGCTCTGTAATCGAAGAGCGTCCTCAGAATTTCAGAGAGATTGACGTATTCTCCAGATTGATCATGGACCGCATCATTTTCTTAGGAACAGGTGTAGATGATCACGTTGCAAATATCATTGTAGCCCAGCTACTTTTCCTGGAGTCAGTAGATTCTAAGAAAGATGTGTTACTTTATGTCAATAGCCCAGGAGGATCTGTGACTGCAGGTCTAGGCATCTATGATACGATGCAATTTATCAATCCTGATGTAGCTACTATTTGTACAGGGATAGCTGCCTCTATGGGAGCTGTTTTACTTGCAGGCGGTGCAGCTGGCAAAAGATCTGCACTAAAGCATTCTAGAGTAATGATTCACCAGCCTTCAGGCGGTATGCAAGGAAAATCCACTGATATGGAGATTTCCTTAAAGCTCATTCTATCTATGCGTGAGGAATTATATGATATTCTAGCTGTGCATACTGGAAAAACTCCAGAAGTGATAGAGAAAGATTCCGAAAGAGATTATTGGCTTAAGGCAGAAGAAGCGAAAGCTTACGGCCTTATAGATGAAGTACTAGTTAAAAAACCAAAATAATGGCTCAAGTTACCTGCTCCTTTTGCGGTAGAAATAAGAAAGATGTAGATCTAATGGTGTCGGGTATCTCTGCGCACATTTGTAATTTCTGCATTGATCAAGCTCATCTGATCCTTGGTGAAGACGATAAAACCAAGAAATCAGGTACGGCAAAACCAAAAATCAAACTCAAGAAACCAAAGGAACTTACTACCTACTTAGATCAATATGTGATTGGTCAGGAAGATGCTAAGAAGGTTTTGACTGTGGCTGTTTACAATCACTACAAGCGACTTTTCCAAAAGGACGAGAATGATGACGTGAAGATTGAGAAATCCAACATCATCATGGTAGGTGACACGGGTACAGGTAAAACCTATCTAGCCAAAACACTGGCCAAGACATTGGAAGTACCTTTCTGTATCGCTGATGCGACTGTATTGACCGAAGCTGGCTATGTAGGTGAGGATGTGGAAAGCATCTTGACCAGATTACTCCAGGCTGCAGATTATAATGTTGAAGCAGCTGAGCGCGGAATCGTATACATAGATGAGTTGGACAAAATCGCAAGAAAGTCCGACAATCCTTCTATCACACGAGATGTGAGTGGTGAAGGTGTACAACAAGCTATGCTAAAGCTATTGGAAGGCACTATTGTAAACGTACCACCTCAAGGAGGACGTAAGCATCCAGATCAGAAGATGATCGCTGTGAATACGGAGAACATTCTCTTTATATGTGGTGGAGCTTTTGATGGAATTTCTAGGCATATTGGAAAGCGACTGAATACCCAGCCAATGGGATTCAGCAAAGCTGCTGCAGATGCAGTCGCAGATCGAGAAAACTTATTGCAATATGTGACAGCTCAGGATTTGAAGGCTTTTGGATTAATTCCAGAATTGATCGGACGCCTTCCTGTATTGACTCATTTGGACCCTCTTCATGCAGATGCCTTGAAAAGAATCCTTACAGAGCCTAAAAATGCGTTGGTGAAGCAATATGCTAAGTTGCTTAACTATGAAGGAGTGAAAATTACTTTCGAAGAAAGTGGGATTGATTTCATCGTAGAGAAGGCAGTAGAGTTCAATCTTGGTGCAAGAGGATTGAGATCAATTTGCGAAGCAATCATTACCGATGCGATGTATGAAATTCCTTCCGATGATTCTATCAAAGAATTAATTATAGATGCTAAATACGCTCATGAAAAATTCGATAAATCGAAGTTTAAGCGACTCCAAGTAGCTTAAAATTTGATGATTCAACCAAAAGCCTCGATTAAATAATAATCGAGGCTTTTTTTTTGCTCTTTAAAGACAACGTCATTTACCAATTTTTTCTATTTGATAAAAGGCTGGGTTAAGTTGAACTTGCCTCATTGCCATTTCGCCATTTGAATTAGATATAATGGGAAAGAGCATAGTCTCATCAAAACCTATACGATACAAATTGCTCATTTTTGAATAAGCCATAATCTGCTTTTCCTTAATAAAAAGTAGATAGTAGTGAAAATCTGAATACTCCATTTCAGTTAGAATAAACTTTACAACAGAGGTGTTTCTCAAATTCAAACGCGCGAAATTGCTGTATTGAGAGTAAGGTTTAATAACTATAATACTATCCCAATCACTTTTTATAAAGACCTGAGACAAGTCTAAACGTCGCTCGTTTACTCCAGCATTGAAATTCAAATCTGATATGATTTCTTCAAAATCAGCATCATAGTCATATGAATCTGGCTCAAACCTTCCACACGAAAAAAGAATTGCCAAGCAAATGAGCAAAGAGAGAAATTTAGGAATCATCTTCATTTTAATGAATTGAATCGCTGTAATTTCAAATTTTTCCAACGTAGGACAAAATAAGTCCAGCCGCAGTATCCGAAGCACTTCCCTCTCCAATTTGTTCTTTGATCAAATCATATCCCTGCAGCATATGACCTCTGTAAACTTGATTTCCTAAAATCTGCTGCAATTCAGCCTTTAAATTCGGAATAGAAAAATCATTTTGAATAAGCTCTTTAACCACTTGCTTATCCGCAATAAGATTGACTAAAGAAATATAAGGGACACGAATCAAATTCTTGGCTATCGCATATGAGACAGAACTAGTCCGATACACTACTATCTGAGGAACTCTAAACAAAGCAGTTTCTAAAGTTGCCGTGCCAGATGTGACCACGGCTGCAATAGCATGAGAAAGCAAATCGTATGTCTGGTCAAAGATCACTCGAATACCAGCATCTATTCCTCTCTGGTAAATATTAATCCCTAAATCTCCAACTCCAGCAATCACAAACTGAGCATTAGGAAATTCTTTTACTAACTCCACCATACGATCTAGCATAGCATTAATCTCCTGCGCCCTACTGCCTGGAAGTAATGCAATAATAGGCTGGTAGCTCAGCTCATTTTTTTGAAAGAAAAATTCATGTGGGGTAAACTTAGCTATCTCGTCCAGTAAAGGATTTCCTACATAGTGAACCTTCATGTCATACTTTTCAAAAAAAGGCGTCTCAAAAGGCAAGATTGAATAGACCTGATCAGTAGTAGTCTTAAGTTTTAATGCTCGCTTTTGATTCCAAGCCCAAACTTTCGGAGGAATATAATAATGGACAGGGATATTATTTTCCTTAGCGAAAGCTGCAATTTTCATATTAAAACCACCGTAATCAACAAGAATGATAGCATCAGGCTTGTAAGCCAGGATATCATTCTTTACTAGTTTCAGATATTTCAGGACTTTTCGAAAACCTAATACCACTTCCAAAAAACCCATCAGAGCTACTTCCGCATAATCAACCGCTATTTCTACGCCAGCATCTTTGGAATAGCTTCCTCCCATCCCACGAATCTTCAAGGTAGAATCTTTGAACAAAAAAGATCGCACCAAGTTTGATGCATGCAGATCACCTGAACGCTCTCCGGAGATGATGTATAATTTTCTAGGGGATGTTAAGTTTTGGATAATGGTAAGAAGTTAGAAGTAAAAGGTATAAAGTAGGACATATACTATATCAGGATGATTTTTTACAAAATAAATCTGCTTTGATGATCATGGAATTTAACATGTGATTTATGGTCACACATTTTTCTAGTAAAATCTTTTCTTGCTCGATACTTATGTAGCCACAATCATGAGCAACTTCTATCCAATGCTGGGTTTCAAATTGTTCCGCGTCGCCATCTGTGAGCTTACTAATGAAATGATTAATGAAGCGCCTTTTACCCCAGCTTTCCGCAATCTGGGCTCCTATTGATCTTGATGACCTTCTAATTTGATCTGTCAATGAATAACGTTCTTCGGATGGGGAAGTAAGCGAGAGTTTATAAATCATGGAGGCAAGTTCTCGAGACAACTTATATACTTCTAGTTCTTTAAATGAATTTACAAAAGCCATAGTGCAAATATTTAGAGTAAAAATAATTCAAGAACTTCAAACCCAGCTCACTAAACCTCTTACTTATCACCTTTAACATACAACACATTCACAAAACTCACCACTTACAGAAAATACTACTCCCCAAAATACTCCACAAAATTCCTCGGAGTTTCATAAAGAGTAAGCTTATGTAGCCCTCCATGTGAAGTGATTTCATTCACCGCAGGCTCAAGGATCTTCCAGAACTCCATGATTAGATTTTCACAGCTGGCTAATTTGCCCTCCATAAAATCTACATCTACATTCAGATTTTTATGATCAACTCGCTCTATAACTAAGTTTCGAATAATGGTACTGAGCTTTTTCAGATCCACCACAAAGCCAGTGTCAGGATCTGGTAAACCCTTCACCATCACGATCAATTCAAAGTTGTGACCATGCCAGTTGACATTGGCGCAAGGACCAAATACCTCTACATTCTTTTCATCCGACCACTTTGGATTCCAAAGTTTATGGGCTGCATTGAAGTGTTCTTTTCTACAAACGTAAATCATCTCTAATAGGAATAGGCCGCAAAGTTAACCAGAAGATGCGGAAAATGGAATTCATGACAAATCATTAGGAGAAATTGATTTTTCAAGTACAAAAAAAGCCATCCCGAAAATTCGGGATGGCTTTATAATCATTGCCTAGAAGGCAAACCTTATAAGCTTATTTCTTCACATAAGTCTCAGTCATGGTACGTGACCCTACTGTATACTTAACATGAATAGTTTTAGTTGCTGGATCCCAAAAGTTCTCAGGATAATTTGTAGCATTTCCTAAACCTGAAACAGAAATAACACTTGCGTAATTATTTACTGGATCAATTTCAATGATAGTCTGGTTAGAGTAAACGCCAATCAAACTTGAAGTAGTTCTGAACTCTCCAATAGTTGTCATATGAACTACGTTAGACCCAGAACCTAGAGAACCTGAATAGGTATGGTCATAATCACCAGCCCACTGATTATTAGGAATCACAGCATAAATCATGTGTCCAAAGTTTCCACTTACTACACCGCTAGATGCAGAAGATATCTTCAATGGAATAGCATAATTTGCATCAAATTTAAATTTATCAGGTTTCACATCAATCATGAAACTAACTCTTTTCTCTCCTTTTGGAATAGTAACAGATACAGTAGAACCTCCACCTGGTAGAGTATAACTACCTGCATCCAACATAACATATTGATCCACACCAGTAAGACCTTGATCAGCATTATATGCTGGTAGATCTGAAGGAGAAAGCTCAACCGTTACAACTAAATCCTCTGGAGCATCGTAAGCACCAGAATATTGTACGATTACTTCGATTTGATCTGCAGGTACAGCCTCGAACGTAAGTTTATTCAAAGGGTAAACGCTCCCTACTGCTACTAGTGGTGCTTGCTCTACAAACTCTATAATACCAGTAGTTTTCTCCGGATCAAATAAAGGATCCTCATCCAAGCAAGATGTCAGTGTCAATGCAGCAACACCAAACATCCCTATTCTATATAATATATTTTTCATATGTATTTCTATTAATTATGGATTATTGGGCTTGCCAGAATACCAAGCTAGAAAACTGATCAATTCCTGTTGGAACATTTGCAGGATTCAACTGGTATTCAGAGGAAGCATAAAGATATCTTACTGGCAGCTTATCAGCTCTAGGAGAAGAAGACAGGATAGAAGCAAAGCTCAAATTTGGATTTGCAGATCCATTCACAATTTTAGGATATCCAGTTCTTCTGAAATCAGCCCAAGACTCATGACCATTTACAAAATTATTAGCAATATACTTTTGTGTAATAATTGCTTCCAATTTCTCAGCTTGAGAACTTGCTAGGTTGTAATTAACCAAATAGCTAGTTGCGTTGTCAGCTTTGTATGTTTCCAGTTGAGTTGCGAGACTGATACCTGCTGGAAGAGCTCCTGCAATGTCTGAATACAAATATCTGAATGATGCAGTAACACCATTATCAAAAGCTTTAAGATCATCTCCTGCAAGGAAACCTTTCATATAAGCTTCAGCCTGCAGTAAATAAGATTCAGATGCAAGCATAATAGGAAAACCAGCAGTTCTGCCTTTTAGAAGACCATTTGTAGCCACTGCATTTGTACCAGTACCCGTTCCTACGAACCAAGCAGTCTGACTAGCAAGCGCATCAGGATTGTCAACTAAATTACCTAATTGTCCTGTAGGTGTGCTATTGTTAAAACTACGGTAAGTTAGAGGTCCTCTAACATTATCAGTAAGTTTAGTTCCGTTATAGAAGCTATAAACATATTTACTAGGAATAGCTGATCTACCTGAACCTGACAACGTACCTGCCGCATTGGAGTGATATCTCTCCCAAAGCGGATTTTGTTTACCTGCAGTAGCTATGTAACCTGGGTTAACTTTAGCATCTTCTGTCATAAACCCAACGGTAGTATTCATTGCAGCAAATTCTGTTGTAGCGAATGCACTAGTTTCAGAAGAAGCAGCCATTTTCAATAGCATTCTAAGCTTTATTGTGTTAGCAAATTTAGCCCACTTACTTACACTACCTCCAAAGATTACGTCAGCAGAACCAAGGCTATTTGCACCTGTTGCAGTCGTAAAAATTTCAATTGCGCTATTCAACTCAGACACCAAATCTTTGTACACCTCAGTCTGGCTATCATAAGTAGGAGTTACGTTCTCTGCTCCTTTAAGACCTTCGCTATAAGGAACATCTCCGAAAACATCAACCAACATAGCGTAATCAAATGCTTTCATTGTCTTAGCTACGGCATTAAAGTAAGCCAGACTTGGCTCCTCTGCTGACTGATCTTCAATATATTGATAGTTGACCAAATCATCATAAGTAGAACTCCAAAGAGTATTATAATCCGTGGTAACCATGTTGTAAGTAACGGTCGCACCCCATCCGCCATATCCTCCGGCATTCACAGTGTAACCATTGATCCACATTGCACTGTAGCTGTATCGCAAAAATAAGTTTGCAGAACTAACAAGCGCATTAGGTAATACAAGTTCAGGCGTAGCTGAAGTTGCTTCATTAGGATTCACATTATCTCCTAGAAATGACTCACATGCCGTGAGGGAGATAAAGGAAGCAAGAATAAATATTCTTAATATATTTCTCATTTCTATTTAATTAAAATGTTAATGTAATAGAACCACCGTAGAATCTCGTTGGAGGTGATGCAGATAGTGTTACAATACCTACAGCATTTCCGTCAGAGAAGTTGAAATCTGGATCCGTGTAAATATTTGAATTTGGAGTGAAGATCAACAAGTTTCTACCCTGAGCTGTAATAGTAGCTCCTTGGATAAAACCAACTCTGCTCATTAAGCTAGCTGGGAAGTCGTAAGAAATAGCAACCTCTCTCAATTTCCAGTAAGCACCGTCAATTAGGTAGTTTTCCGCTACGTTTCTTCTGAATGAACCATCTGTCCAGAAACCAGCACCACCGTCTGTTACAGTAACATTTGTGTTTTCAATGTATGTTCCTGGACTCTCAGGATTCTCATAAGATGAATTAGGAATTACAAAACGCTCTCTATTGAAGTAAGTAGTAGTAATACCTGATCCAGAGAAGTCAAATGATCCACCTCCACTGTAATAAATATTATATCCACCTCTGTATTCAGCAAGGGCATAAAGTCTAAATCCTTTATAAAGTATTTCAGTATTCAGACCCAATCTATGTCTAGGCTGAGTATTACCAAGCTGCACTTGACCTGAAGCTACACTTGGATATCCAGAGTTAGCATCTACAATAATTCTTCCTTGGTCGTCTCTCTCGTAAACTGTTCCTATCAACATAGGGTAAGGCTGTCCTTCGATTGCATATACTTGCGCATTACCTCCACTAGAAAGAGCTAGTCTATCCAAATCGTCAGCAATCTCTTTCACATAGTTATCATTGAAAGTATAGTTAGCTCCTACGTTGATCTGGAAGTTGTTTCTAGAAAATGCAGTTACATTCAACATAGTTTCAAACCCTTGGTTTATCACGATACCTGTATTTTGCAAGTATGAAGAAAAACCTGTAGAATTAGCCACTCCAGTAGGGATAGTTTGATTTTCTGTCTCTGACTGATAGTAAGTGAATGATCCGTTTACTTTTCCATCGAACAAGATGAAATCCGTACCAAGCTCATAAGACGTAGTAATCTCTGGCTCAAGGTCAGCAGCAACCAAACGATTGTCCAAAGAATAGCCAGAAAGGCTACCATAAGGGAATCCTGAAGAAGGGCTGAAAGTAGGATCTAACTGGTAAGGATCCAAGTTAACTTGTCCTACCTGAGAAATACCACCTCTAACTTTGAACTGAGAGATAACCTTACCTTTCATAGAAGGGAAAGCATCAGAAGCCACAAATGAAACGTTAGCTGCAGGATAGAAGAATGATCTGTTCTCTTTAGAAAGAGTAGAAACCCAATCATTTCTTCCTGTCAATTCAAGGAACAAGTAATCTTTGTATGCAGTCTTAAACTGTGCAAATACACCTATTTGGCTAGATTCATAGTTACCTTCACTTGCACCAGCCTCACCTACTCTGTTTGATACCGTGTAAAGGCCTGGAATTACTAAACCGTTTGCACTAACACCAACACTTTTAGATTGATTTTTTCTCAATTGGTTACCTAGTAATAAATTGAAGAACAAATCTTCACCAACTGGTTTCTTCAAATTGATCAAGAAATCAGAGATAAGCTGGTTGCTATATCCCGATCCGTCAGAAACACCACCAGCGATATCAGTCTTTGCAGAAGATATACCTTTAGTGTAGTCTGTAAATGTGAATTTCCCTGTAGTATTCTTGTTATAGTTAGTTCTATTAGAAATACCTACTCTGTATGTGAAATCCACCCATGTTAAAGGCTTATATTTCAATTCAACGTTACCTACGATATAATCATTGCCTGAATTCTGACGGCTATTATCCTTTTGGAAATAAGGGTTATCGTAATACTCATTGTAGTATCCGTTTGGATTAGCAAAAGGATCGTTTCTCCAATCTTTATAACTAGTCAAAGGCACATGAGCAGGAGTCTGGAGGATTTGATCATACATGCTGCCAGTAGCAGTAGTAATGTCATATCTATTCTGTACGTAGTTTGTAGATACGTTCAACGCCAATTTTTCAGTGAATTTTCTTGTACTGTTGAATCTTATAGATGCTCTAGTGTACTGATCACCTGGTGTAGTACCGTCATTTGTAAGGTACTGAGCAGAGAAGAAGTTTGTTGACTTGTCGTCACCACCACTTACAGAAACGTCTGTTTGGTTAGTTACACCAGTTTCCCAGAAATCATTCTTGGATCCAGTATTAGAATAAGGAACAGTTTGGATAGAACCATCTTCCAAAGGCTTACCAATTTCTACCATAGATCCATCAAATCTTGGACCGTACTGCTGATTCTCATAAGAAACATACTCATGAGGATATCCACCTGCATAACCTGAACCGAAAGAATCTTGAATTTCTGGGTAGAAACTTACTTGCTCAAGATTAACAGTATGGCCTACAGTTACTTTTGGAGCTCCAGATTTACCTTTCTTGGTAACGATAATTAATGCACCGTTAGATGCAGCAGAACCGTAAAGAGCGGCAGCGTTAGCACCATTAAGTACAGTGATTTCTTGAATATCCTGAGGATTAAGGTTTCCTAGGATTGTATTAGGAACAATTACGTTATCCACAACAATCAAGGCTTCATTATCACCAGTCAAAGAACGGCTACCTCTCAATATAACTCTAACGTTAGGATTTACACCCGAACCAGTTGTATTGATTTGTAGACCTGCAACTTTACCAGTCAAACCAGCAGCTACGTTAGCAGCTCTACCTTGAGCCACATCGCGAGTCTCGATACTAGTAGCATTGTAACCCATTTCTATTCTTCTGGATTCAATACCTGCAGCACCCGTGATCACAACTTCACTCAAACTCTGTACATCTGGCTGAAGAACAACGTCGATTACAGATTGCTGACCAATTTGAATTTCTTGCGTGTTAGTTCCAATAAAACTAAACACCAATACTTTCCCGTCAGTAGGGATGGTCAATGCGTACTTACCATCAATGTCTGTGGCAGTACCTACACTAGTACCTTTAACTAATACGGTTGCGCCTGGGATTGGCTGACCGTCTTCGCCCGAAGATACTATTCCGGTTACTTTACGCCCCTGTGCAAATGCCACAGCACTTACTAGGAAAAGCGAAAGCCCTAGGAGTAAAATTTTCTTCATAAGTAATATGATTTGGTTTATATTATACCCAATGATATTCTTATTGACGCAATATCGCAAAATCGAGGGTTACAAATTTATCCAAACCTCTCCGTACGTAAATTAATAAAAATCTCCATTTCAGCTCAAATACAAAATTTTAATTGGATTAACACAGCTACGAGGCCTGCTTTATATATTTTTGTTTTGTTATTCTAATGTTAACAAAAGTTAATTTTTTATTAAAATTGAAAATGTCACTACTCAAACTAATACCTTACTCATAAATAAATTATTATTTCTCCATAAGGCATTAAAACAGAATTTTCCCTAATACAAAAATGAAAATCAACCTCTTTATTACCCAAATTTGCCTTATATGAGAAATTTACATCTGAACTGATACAAATCAAAAGGCCATGGACTATTAAAATAAACACGTAATTAATAAAGCAGTTTATTTTTTAGAGGATTTTGACCGCTTTCGAACAGTTTGGGATGCTCGATCTATAAAATTTTTATAGTTATCCTACGATTCAATCCTTGGTTTTGAGGATTCGTGTTTGGTACCATTGGCTCTTTGTCGCCTTTCCCTTCTACTAGAGCACGTCCATGATGAAACCCATGTGTAATGAGATATTCCTGAACACTTTTCGCCCGCTGTAAACTAAGATTCTGATTATAGCTCGCACTACCTACATTATCTGTATGGCCTGTGATTAGAATGTTAACATTTGGGTTTTCTGCTAAAAATTTAACTAGTCTTTTTAGTGAAGAGATCGACTCAGACTTAAGGTCAAACTGATCAAATTCAAAGAATATATTTTCAAAAACAAACTCCTCACCTGAAGCAACAGGTACAAGTTCTATTTTCAAATCTTTTACATTCTTTATTTTATCCCGTTCTACGTTGTAAATTTTGGGGATAAAACCTTTCTTCTCTACATACAAACCCGAAATTGCCTTGTCTGGATAAAGCATCATAAACTCCCCTGTCTTACCATCCGCCTTAAACTGGTATAATGTGCTGTCATTCGTAAGTGACACCAAAGAAAGAGTAGCATCAATAGGCTCCCCAGTTTTGGAATTAAACACCTTTCCTTCGGTCACAGTCAGATTTTCACCCAAGGATATTTCTTTAGGGAATTTGAACCTATATAATAAGGAGCGATTAATTTCTTTTTCCCCAGTACTCAACTCCGTGAAATATGCGTAATCTTTTTGAGCTGTAATAAATAATGCAACCTGATCTAATTGATCATTAATAGGAAGACCAAGATTTTCCGGCTTCGTGAATTCACCATCAACCACCTTCGAGAGCTGTATGTCCATTCCCCCAAACCCAGGGTGACCATTCGATGAGAAGAAAAGCACCTCATTATTAAAAAACATAAATGGTGAAATCTCATCCTTTGGCGTATTGACTACAGCTCCTAGGTTTTTAGCGACAGTCCAGACCCCATCGCTTTGCATTACACTATACCAAATATCATTCCCCCCAAATCCACCTTTTCTATTAGAGGAAAAAAACAATATTCTCCCATCTGCAGAGAGTGACGGCTGAGAATCCCATGACCTTGAGTTGACATTCTTGCCCATATTTTTCGGACGCTGCCAAATCCCATTTACTTTATAGGCGATGTACAAATCACAGCTCCCCTCAGAATCCGGTGCATCACAAGATGTATAGATTAGTATATTTCCATCAGCAGTCACAGAGCAAGTGCCTTCATTATATGGAGAATTGATTGCCTGGGCTACACTTTGAGGTTTAGACCAATTACCTTCAGGAGACACGAATGCCATAAAAATATCTTCCTTATCGTTGTTGCCAGTTCCATCTCTTTTGGTAAAAAGTATCTGCTCTCCATCTGCTGTCAATACCGGGAAATACTGAAGCTGAAATTCATTGAGTGGAGCTGGTAATTTCTCCTTTTCTATATGCCTAAAGTTCTCTAATTGCTCAGCCAAGAATTCCATTTGTGCCTTAGTGTCGACATAAGAAATTGACTTCTTGAAATCTACATCCAATAACGGATCTGTCAGCCCAAACTCATCAAAAGAATCCTGAAACCTCCCTTGCTGTAAATACACGTGAGTCAGTACCCAACCCAAATCTGCTCTATGTTTTACTGTAACATTCTTACCAGACAATCTTGACTTCCCGGCGATTACTGTTTTCTCTGCATTCGCTAAGTCGCCCTGCGTAATCTGGAGTTGAGCTAACTTTACATAGGCTTCTAAAAATGAAGCCTCTCGGTCTATTGCATCCTTGTATTTGCTAATTGCCTCGTCATATTGCCGAGAAAGAGTCAACTCCTCTCCTTCGCGATACATCCTTATTGCCTTACCATCAATGATAGAATAGCTTTGCGCGTTAGCGAAAGAAAAGGTCAATAAAAGAAGAATTCCGGCTAGAAAAGGGCGCATGGACTTAGGGTATGTCCATAAATTTATGAGTTTGAAGCGATATTTTCCACTTTGGGCGATTTTTTGCAAAATCAATGATGATCGGCGTGAATTTATCAGCCTTACTCCACTCTGGCTGAAGACGCAATTCACAGCTGGAATTCACCAGTGCAGCATGCTCTTCCGCAAAGGCAAAATCACTCTGATGGAAAACAACGACTTTCAGTTCGTCCGCCTCCTTATATATAGAGGAGTGGGGTTTCTTAAATTTCTTAGGAGAAAAACAAACCCAGTCAAAATCCCCTGAAAATGGGTGGGCACCAGAAGTTTCAATATTGGTAGTAAATCCGTTAGCTTTCAACAGCGCCGTCAATGGCCCTAGGTCATACATCAAAGGTTCGCCACCAGTGATTACGACCAGACGACCTGGGAAAGCTAATGCATCTTCAACAAGCTGCTCGATAGAAAACACCGGCCACTTGCCCGAATCCCAAGACTCTTTGACATCACACCAGACACAGCCCACATCACAGCCTCCAAGCCGGATAAAATAAGCGGGATACCCAGTAAACCTTCCTTCTCCTTGTATTGTGTAAAAAGCTTCCATTAACGGAAGCTCCAATCCTTTCTCTACTAACTCCTTCGTATCCATATTCATCTGAATTTTTGATAAAGCGGGCAATTGAACCGCTGGGTGAATTATGCCGCAAAGGTAGGCTTTTGGATTGAAAAATTTAAAAATTAGAAAATTGTAAGATTTTGTTCAAACCAATCTTTTGATCAACATCTGTTCTTTACTTAGGATCAATTATCAATTTGAATTCAAAAGCCCGTCAATTTTTCTATTTTTGCAGGCGTTCAGCTAAAAAACTAGAAAAAATTCAATCATGGCGGAGTACACTTTTAAGGAGATCGAGAAAAAATGGCAGGCTTACTGGGAAAACAATCAAACTTTCCTCGCCAAGGTAAATCCTGACAAACCAAAATTTTACTCTCTTGACATGTTCCCATACCCATCTGGGGCGGGACTCCATGTCGGCCACCCACTTGGATATATCGCCTCAGACATTGTCTCTAGATTCAAAAAACTCAAAGGCTTCAACGTCCTTCACCCAATGGGTTATGACAGCTTTGGACTTCCTGCTGAACAATACGCTATCCAAACTGGGCAACATCCAGCGATCACCACTGAGCAAAACATTACGCGATACACGGAGCAACTGAAGAATATCGGTTTTGCTTTTGACTGGAGCAAAGAAGTGAGAACTTCCAATCCAGACTATTACAAATGGACGCAGTGGATCTTTATGCAGCTTTTCAACAGCTACTACGATCAAGATGCCGACAAAGCACTTTCGATTGATTCATTGATTGAGCGATTTGAGAAAGAAGGAAACTCAACAGTGAAAGCTGTTTGCGATGAGGACACTGAGAAATTTAGTGCTGCAGACTGGAATGCGTTTTCTGAAAAAGAAAAGCAAGAAACACTCCTTAAATACAGACTTACATTCCTTGCCGAAACTACGGTAAACTGGTGTTCGGCATTAGGAACTGTACTTTCCAACGACGAAGTCAAAGAAGGCTTCTCGGAACGTGGCGGACATCCTGTAGAACGTAAGAAAATGATGCAGTGGTCGATGAGAATCACCGCTTATGCTGATCGCCTATTGAAAGGCTTGGATAAATTAGATTGGTCTGAGCCAGTCAAAGAAATGCAGCGAAACTGGATAGGCAAATCCATCGGGGCTGACGTTGTTTTCCAGGTAAAAGATTCCGAACAAACCATCAAAGTCTTCACCACGCGTGTAGACACTATATATGGTGTCACCTATTTGGCTTTGGCACCAGAATCTGATCTAGCAGCAGCTTTGATCACAGAAGATCAACGAGCAAAAGCTGAAGCTTATATCGAAGTAGCCAAAAATCGCTCGGAGCGTGAGCGTATGAGTGATGTCAAAACTATCTCTGGCGCTTTCACTGGTTCTTATGCGATCAACCCCTTCAACGGAGAAGAAATCCAAGTTTGGGTGGCTGATTACGTTTTGGCTGGATATGGTACCGGTGCAGTGATGGCAGTACCTGCTCATGATGAGCGAGATTTCAACTTTGCGAAGCACTTCGACCTAGAGATCAGACAGGTGATCGATGGTTCTATGGAGGAAGGCTCTTTCCCTGGAAAAGGAGGCTTGATTATCAATTCAGGCTTTATTTCCAATCTTTACATGAAAGATGCCATGACCAAAGCAATTGAGTTTTTGGAAGAAAAAGGCATCGGAAAAGGCAAAATCCAATACAGAATGCGTGACGCGATTTTCACTCGTCAGCGCTATTGGGGCGAGCCACTTCCTGTTTATTTCAAAGAGGGATTACCTTATTTAATTGAAGAAAAAGACTTGCCTCTCGTTTTGCCAGAGGTAGATAAATACTTACCTACTGAAGATGGTGAGCCTCCACTTGCTCGCGCAAAAGACTGGAACTACAAAACTTCGGATGGAGAATTTCCTTTGGAAAGAAGCACGATGCCAGGCTGGGCAGGTTCTAGCTGGTATTTCTTCAGATATATGGATCCAAAGAATGAAACTGAGTTTGCGGACAAAACAATAACGGATTATTGGGGTGCTGTAGATTTATACATCGGAGGATCCGAGCATGCTACAGGACACCTCCTTTATTCTAGATTCTGGACGAAATTCTTGTATGATCTTGGAGTAGTAAGCATCGACGAGCCATTCCAGAAGATGATCAACCAAGGCATGATCCAAGGAAGATCGAACTTTGTGTACAGAGTGAAAGGCACAAACAAGTTTGTAAGCTACGGTCTGAAAGAACAACACGATGCATTTGCAATGCATGTGGACGTGAACATCGTATACAATGATCAGTTGAATCTAGAGAAATTCAAAGCATGGAGACCTGATTTGGCGGATGCCGAATTCATCCTAGAGGACGGCAAATACATCTGCGGATCTGAGGTGGAGAAAATGTCCAAGTCCAAATACAACGTGGTCAATCCAGATGACATCATCGAGCGCTACGGGGCGGATACGTTAAGATTGTACGAGATGTTCCTTGGGCCTTTGGAGCAATTCAAACCTTGGAATACCAATGGAATCGACGGAGTATATAAATTTTTGAGAAAACTTTGGAACCTGTACCACTCCAACGCTGGAGAACTACAGATTTCCGATGCGGAGCCAAGCAAGGAAGAATACAAAGCGCTTCACAAGGCACTAAAGAAGATGGAAGATGATATGACGAACTTCTCGTTCAACACTTCTGTATCGAGCTTTATGATCTGTGTAAATGAACTAAGCGCTCTGAAGTCAAACAAACGTGCGATTTTAGAACCATTGGCACTATTGGTTTCTCCATATGCACCGCATATTGCGGAAGAACTCTGGAGTTTATTAGGTCATGAAGGCTCAATTACCGAGTCATCTTTCCCAGTTTTCGACGAGAGTCATTTGAAGGAAAGTGCATTTGAATACCCAGTGATGATCAATGGGAAAATGAGAGTTAAAATCAATCTTGATCTCTCTCTCACCAAAGACCAAATCCAAGAGGCTGCTCTTTCAGATGAAACAGTCATGAAATGGCTAGAAGGAAAAGCACCTAAAAAGATCATTATTGTACCTGGAAAAATTGTGAATCTGGTGGTTTAGAACTACTTCAAATACAAAAAGCTCAACCTGTCATGGGTTGAGCTTTTTTGATTTAATAAATAGAACTATTTTAGTCATTAAATAGGCTATTAAATATGTCTGATAAACTAGAAAACATCCAACGAGTAATTGATTATTGGGTGAATTCTTCTGATCAAAACTATCGGACAATGAAGAACTTATTTAAATCAAAAGGTTATGATTGATGTCTATTTATTGGACATTTGGTTTTGGAGAAATTACTGAAAGCACATTATGTGAAGTCCAATAAGAAACATCCATTGTTTATTCATGATCTACTTCGATTAACAGCAAAAGCAAACTTAAATCCTGCAGAAGAACAAAAAGATTGGCTTGACGAAATCACTACTTTTAACCTGAATGTCCGTTATGATAATTACAAACAGGATTTTCACCAACTTTGTACAAAGGAGTTTACAGAAATCTGGATTGAACGAATAGAAAAACTCAGGAAATGGCTGATCAGCGAATTATAAATATTCTGAATAAATACATTGAGAGCATCCCAGAAAAATTTGGGCTGAGAAGTGCTTGTCTATTTGGATCTTATTCAAAAGGATCTCAGAAGGAAGAAAGTGATTTAGATATCGCACTAGTGTTAGATCACATGGATGATTTTTTTTCCACACAAAACGAACTTCGAAAGCTAAGACGCTCAATAGATTTAAGGATTGAGCCACATCCAATTAAAACTGAAGATTTCAATTCCAAAAACCCCTTTGCGTTAGAAATAAAAAGTACTGGAATCAACTTGGTCACTACTTTTTGAGGTCCAACAAAACTAGATGAGTTCACCTAAAATCCTGTACATCACACCATCCCTACAATCTTTTGTAAAAAGTGACATACGGATGTTGTCTAAATATTTCACTGTTCGGGTCATTAACCAGCCTTGGGGGGACAAAAGGCTAGCTCCATTTAACTTCTTAACTCAGTTTTTCGATATGCTATTCAGCATTTTCGGGACAAAATTCATCCTGGTCAACTTTGGTGGATATTGGGCTTTTTGGGCAACAATCTTAGGAAAGGCTTTCGGTAAAAAAGTATTCATTGTCACGCACGGTACAGATTGCGCAGCTATTCCCGAGATAAATTACGGGAGTCTTAGAATCCCGCTGCTAAAACGAATTTGCAGATTCAGCTATACCAGGGCCGAAGCGATATTTCCTGTAAGTGAATCATTGATTGAGACTGAGTTGCTTTTCGACCCGGTTATCACCTCTAGAAAGCAAGGCCTTTTATTCCATTTCCCAGAGCTAAAAGTTCCGATAGAAACAATCTACAATGGACTGGATGAAAGTCAGTGGACTTTACCTGAAAAGCCAGATCGAATAATAAATAGCTTTTTGGCAGTCATGTCACCTAGCCAATTTGAGCTCAAGGGAGGAGATTTGATTCTAGAGATTGCTAGAGAATACCCAAACTGTAGCTTTTATTTTGCAGGAATTCAGGCCGCAGACATAAAACTAGAAACACCCACCAATGTTCATTTCTTAGGATTCCTGTCCCCAGAAGATTTACTTGCATGGTATCAGAAAACTGAATTCTACTTCCAGCTTTCAAGTTTTGAAGGATTTGGCTGTGCCTTATGTGAAGCCATGCTTTGCGGAGCTATACCAATAGGATCTTCATCCAATCATATTCCGCAGATTGTGGTAAAATCTGGATTTATAATCCCCCACAAATCCCTAGAGTCAGCTGTTCCGGTCATGGATAAAGTGCTCAATTCTGTCAATAAAGATTTACTTTCCATAAATTCACGACTTCAAATTCAAGCCAATTATTCTATAGCGCTTAGAGAGCAAAAATTAATAGCGGCTTTGGAGCGATTTACTGGCAAGTCTTATACTAACTAATGGAACACTTCTTAAGTAAAATTTCAAGGAATTTATATGTGATTCCAGGCGGTTTTTTTGTCACCAAATTGTTTAGAAAATTTTTCGATGGCTCTTCTCAGCCTGAAAACTGGAGGAATTTCGAATTTAGAGGAGTTTCGATGAAAGTTGATATTGCCAAGCAAATGGGAGCTGCTATCTATTGGCGAGGCGCACATGACTGGGCTCCTATTTTCGTACTGGAAAAGTTTTTGAATAAAGGCGACACGTTCATTGACGTGGGCGCAAATCAAGGAGAATACTCCCTTTGGGCAGCTAGAAAAGTTGGAACCCAAGGAAAAGTCGTGGCTTTTGAACCTATGCAGAAGCTTTATGATCAATTAACCGAAAACATCCGACTCAACGACGCATTCCACAAGACAATTTCGCCAGTAAAACTAGGGCTCTCTGACAAAAAGGGAGAGGTTATTCTCTATGCGAGCGAGGACTCCAACGAGGGCACAAACACCATTTACAACACTGATAAGTTCAGCATAGAAATAGGTAAAATCCAACTCGACACACTTGACGAGCAATTAAAAGAATTGAGTGTAAGTGACGTAAACTTCCTTAAGATAGATGTGGAAGGAGCAGAACTTCAGGTGCTAAAAGGGGCCCTTAACACAATCAAAACACATCGCCCTATACTTTTATTAGAAATCAACAAAGACGCTTGTATCGCGGGTGGCTACCTGCCCGAACATATTCTAGAGCTTCTGAAACCATTCAATTATTCTTTCTCTAAAATAGGTCTTAGAGGATCTCTGAGTAAAGTGGAAGACTTACCAGATTTCTGTAATATCCTTGCTATTCCTCTGTAGCTATTCCATTTAATCGAAAATTCTCAGCTGAGGATTTTCCAATCTTAGGTGTTTTGTTCTTGATTCACTTTGAATGCTATACAAGCCAAGTATAGTTGTAGGACTATTTTCAACCCTTATCAATGCGCCCAATTAACAACTAACTGATCGAGAGCAACATTGTAAAGGATTGACGCAGGACTTTAGGGTCAGCTATATGACGGATAAAAGGGAGTTTTTTTTGGACCTCAACCCATTTCCAGCCAAAATCATTAATAACCGATCTAAACTGGCAAAAATCATCCTATAAACTAGATCAGTATAATAATTCTCCAAATATGTCTTTTCAGAATTTTCGAAATGACTTTTCTCAATACACCAAATTTTCAATCTAAAAGGATCATCCCCGATTTATTAACTCTTTTTAACCAGTTCCTCAGATCTCAACAGAAATTTGATCTAAATCAAAGGTTTTTTAAACCACCTTTTTACATATCAACAAACACTGAAAAAAAATAAGTAAAAAAAAAGGGAGCTTTTAAAAAAAGCTCCCAAGAGTGGGTCTATCGTCAATCATCTAAAACCAAATATACTTTTGTAATCCTTGCTGTGTATTTGTTTTTTTGATCTTTTAATTTTGATAAACATAATGAAAATGTTTTAAACCGCCCAAAAACAAATAATTATTTTTCATGAAATATCGAAGAGAAATTAACTGAATATCATCTTAATCGCAAAATCCTCCCTAATAACCTATCTATCTCTATCCAAATAGCTTTTTTCAGTTAAAGGCCTTTTTTTCATTATCTTCAAAGTGTAACTACTTACTATGAAGAACTTAATTATTGTTTTGGGAGCAATCGTGATGTTTTACTTTGCCGCCACGCTGATTATCCCACCCTATATTGAATCCCAAAGAAACCCAGTAAAATCACCTCCTCCCTATACTGTCTCTATCGAAGCCCAAGCGATGTACCATAGGCTGGACTTCATTTCCGATTTACACTGCGACGCCTTGCTATGGGGACGAAACCTTACTGAAAGAGGGAGTCGAGGACAAGTGGATTTCCCTAGAATGCGTGAAGCAAATGTAGCCTTGGAGATGTTCACCATTGTATCCAAATCTCCAGCTGGACAAAACATGAAAATAAACACCGAGGATGCTTTTAACAACATTACACCACTCACCATTGCTAAAGGTGAATATCCAGCTAATTGGTTTAGCCTGATCAATCGCACACTCTCTCAATCCGAAAAACTGGCAGACTTTATTCAAGAGGAAGAGGGAAAGGCAATTTTCGTGAGAAATAAAGCAGACTTCCAACGATTAATTGAAGCGAGAAAAGCTGACAAATCTATTATTGGCGGAATGCTGGGAATCGAAGGCGCACATGCCTTGGAAGGGAAGATTGAAAATCTGGATCGGGCATTTGAAGCCGGAGTTCGAATGATAGGACTCACGCACTTTTTTGACAATGAGCTTGGAGGGTCTGCCCACGGACAAAGTCAGGCGGGATTAACAGCCTTTGGAAAAGAAGTAGTCAACAAAATGAATGAGAAAGGAATATTTATTGATCTCGCGCACTGCTCACCTGCGATAGTCGATGATGTTTTGGCAATGACTGACAAACCAGTGATCGTATCTCACACAGGCGTGCGAGGAGTTCTGGATTCACCACGAAACCTCAGCGACCTGCATATTCAGAAAATAGCTGAAAACGGCGGAATCATTGGAATTGCCTTCTTCGATGAAGCTGTAGGAGTCCCTGAGCTACCCAACATCATCGCTTCCATTAAGCATGTTCGCGACCTAGTCGGCATTGAATACGTCGCTTTAGGATCTGATTACGATGGAGCAGTCGCAGTTCCTTTTGATATTACAGGCTTTCCGCTTTTGGTAGAAGGAATGATGAACCAAGGTTTCAACGAAACTGAGATCCAGGCAGTAATGGGTGAGAATATTAAAAGATTTTTCTTACAAAACCTTAATTAATGAACGAAGCGCATATTCACCAAGAGAGTAAATACTTCCAGAAACTTCAAGAATACCTTCGAGAATTTGTGTATGGAGGGATTGACGGAGCCGTGACTACATTTGCAGTGGTCGCCGGTGGATTTGGCGCAGATCTGGATCCAGGGATAATTATAATCCTGGGCTTTGCCAACTTACTTGCAGACGGATTCTCCATGTCTGTAGGAGCCTATCTATCTGCTAAAAGTGATAAGGAAAATTACAAGAAACACGAATCACTTGAATACTGGGAGATAGAACATCTTCCTGAAATAGAACGAGAAGAGATCGCGGATATTTATAGGGCGAAAGGCTTCAATGGCGAATTGTTGGAAAAAGTAGTGGATCAAATCACTTCGAACAAAGATCTTTGGGTAGCTGAAATGATGAAGGATGAATTAAACCTAATGGAGGAAACCAAAAGCCCCTTTAAGATTGGCGTCGCCACTTTCGTGTCTTTCCTTATTGTCGGATTTATTCCCTTGCTAGTTTATCTCTATACATTTTTCTACCCGTCCACAATTAATATTTTCTTCTGGACAAGTGTACTTACAGGGCTAGCCTTTGTAGTAATTGGAGCTTTAAAATCCCTAGTGAACCAAACTTCTATTATTAAAAGCATAGCAGAGACAGTTGCATTAGGACTTTTAGCGGCAGTTGTAGCTTATTATGTAGGCGACATCCTTGAAAACTTTTTTATAAAATAATGACATGAAAACCATAGATGAAGTACTGGTTCGGATGGATCAAATTGTAGATGAATGTAAAAGCGAGCAATCACGCATGGGATATTTTGCAATTCTATACCGCCAGGTGACACGAAGAATCCGAGATGGCATCCTTGTTAGGGAATTTGAAGACAATGAGCGTATGGAAAAATTGGATGTGCTTTTTGCAGGCAGATTCATTCAGGCTTATGACCTATGGAAAAGTGGTCAAAAACCTACCAATAGTTGGTTGCTAGCATTCGAAGCTAGTATGACTAGCAAACACCTAGTTCTTCAGCATTTGTTTCTGGGTATCAATGCACATATCAATTTAGATTTGGGTATCTCAGCCGCAGACACCATGGGCACGGAGCCTATCGCTGGCATTCAAAACGACTTCAATAAAATCAATGCAGTTCTCGCCGAATTAGTAGATGGAGTCAAAGTCAATATCGGCAAAGTCTCTCCGATTTTTGGCTGGCTAATACCATTGGCCAAAGGCCGGGATGAAATGCTTCTCAACTTCTCTATTCAGCTTGCCCGAGATGGTGCATGGAAATACGCAGGAGAATATTATGGGTGCGAAGATCGATCCACGTCGATTTTAGAGCGGGATGCCAACATTGCAAAACTAGCAAACAAGCTGATCAACCCCGGAAAATTCTTGTTACTTATGATAAAAATGGTCGGCTTCGTAGAATGGAAATCCGTTAGCCGCACGATGGATCAATTGGATACGGTGGTGAAAGAAGCGCAAACGATTTAGGACGACAGAAAGGAGAAAATTAAAAGATGTACTCCTCCAAAAAGTTGTCAACTCTCATCACAGGAATTTGGGAATAATAAAAACGAGCCTAATCCTTGGTCACAATCACGTCACAATCACTCCCCTAAGCAGAATAATACTCCAAGCCATCTTCAAAATCCTGAACTTGACGATCGATTACATCTTTGTTGAATGACGACGTGACTTTAGTATCCATAGCACAAAATTTTAATTACGTAAAGATTTTATTTTCTGTACGTCACACATAACTATTATAGCATATATTTTTTCACAAAACACTATAAATCAACCATTAGTCAGGAAAACCTCAATGAAATACACTTCAATTTTAATTATAGCTAAACCCTAAACTTGGATTCTATCTCAGAGATTTCTGCTTCAGTTTGGGCTTTGTTTTTCCTGTTCGTCTTCTCCTTTTTCAAGTCAGTCGCATAGAAATGAGTGTCTTGAAAGTACCCAACTCTCGCTTCTGATTCACCTTTGGCAAAAGTCCATTTTTCACCTTTGAAAAGCCTAACCTTGTCTTCATGTAGTTCTAGATACTCATCATAAGGCCCACGTGGAGATATCAACTTCACGAAAATTGGAGCAGTTTCAATCGCGATAAAAAGCAGCATGATAAATACATTGGCCATAGCCATCGCCGAACTCTCTTTAGTTAAAGCATCGAGTGCTTCCATCCTTGCCGCCAATCCATCGAAACCTTCAATCCCTGGTTGTTGCTTTTCAAATTCCAGTTGGCGTAAGGCAATAAACTCACGTATCTGAGCTTCAAGCGTATCGATTCGAACTTGGTTTCTCAGCCTTAACTGATCCAACGTCACTTGAGCAGCATCGAGCTGCTGTTCTTTCTTCTTGGCATTTGTTCCTAAACCGACTATCCCACTCGTTCCTGCTGTTTTCTCTCCAAATCGCTCCGCATCATAGTCCAACTGCACTTTGTTTCGAAACTCTTCGCTAGTCGCAACCTCAGATTTTAACGTATCAATTTTAGCCTCCAACTCCTGGATTTCTGGAAAGCCCTTAGCCAAATTGAGCTTGGACTCTGTGATAAATTCAGTTCGTTTTTCGTCAATCTTACGATCAATTTCACGCTCAAACATTTTTAGCTCCAAGGGCTTGGAAATTACCAGAGCCAATAGAACTGCCAGGACCAATCTAGGGATAGCTAGCTTCCACTCTGCCCAAGCTTTTTCACGCTTACGCATACTGGAAACAATAAATCTATCTAGGTTGAAAATCATCAAACCCCAAAGCAATCCAAAAAAGACAGCTGGGAAAATAGACTGAAAGACAGTGAACAAAGCATATCCAGCAGCCAAAGAAGCTAATACTCCAGTGAAAAACACAGTTGCTCCAATGCCTATATATTTGTTCGATTCGGTAGGTGAACGCTTGAGTAAGGAGAAGTTAGCACCACTGCAAAACCAGAAAAAACGAGTGAAATTTTTCATAAAAGGAAAAAGGGTTGATCTGAATGATAACGCTAAAACCTCTCCAAAATAGATTATTTACCTGCCCCTAACTTTCAACTGGGACGAATTCCAATAAAAACAGCCCCAGCGTTCATATTTCAAATAATAGATGTGACGAAAGAATCTTGTCACCTTTTGCGAACAAAGCTCCTAAAACGTCCGACCTGTACGTATATGAACTTTTACTGATCGAATCTGTGCAGGATTTTACAAAAAAATGAGTGGGTAAGAGAAGTAATCTGGGTTTCCAAAAGTCACCTTCTTATATTCAAGTTATGAAAACACCCATCTCCACCATTCTACTAATCCTTTTCTTATTTAATCTGCAATTCTCTTTTGCTCAAGAAATTCCTTTTCAAGAGGACGTAAACAAGCGAGCGTTAGAAATTGATGCTGCTGGCTGGGAAAAAGGTAGTGCTGTATTTACCGGAAGCTCTAGTGTGAGAATGTGGAAGAACTTACAAGATCAATTCCCTGATGTCTCTATTATCAACTCAGCTTTTGGAGGATCCCAAGCTGACCAACTTTTGCTTCATCTAGATAAAACAGTGCTTCGATATGCGCCAGCCCAAATCTTCATCTATGAAGGCGATAACGACATAAATGCAGGGCAAGAAATCTCTGCTATCATGAAAAATCTGGATGAACTGACTACCAATATCCACATGAGGTATCCAAATGCACTAGTTCATTTGATAGCTGCCAAACCAAGCCCATCTCGCTGGGACAAGAAAACATCCTACGAGGCCTTGAATGATCTAATACGTCAATATGCTACTACACATGACAATGTGTTTTTCGTAAATGTCTGGGACATCATGCTAGATGACACTGGAAAGCCAAGAGCTGATATTTTCATCGAAGACAATCTCCATATGAACGAAAAAGGTTATGAGCTCTGGAAGGAGATTTTCACACCATTTTTGAAGTAGAAAAACTTCTCTAAAATTGGAAAGACAGCGCCAAAACCACTTGCTCCGATTTGAAACTATCTTCGCGTTTTAGTACACGATCTAATGTGAGTTTTTGATCGTTAAACACTCGCTCGTATCTTAAATCTAACCCGACAGGCCCAACATTTAGGCCTAAACCAAATTGATAACCAAAATCAATTTTTTTGCCCGACTCAATTTCTAAAACCTCAGGAAACTCCTCATTAAGTGAATAGTGAAACGATGGGCCTCCCACAATACTGAGTACTTTAAACATGTGAAATCCCGCCATTATAGGCGCATCCAGTCTATCATATTTGACTTGACCTAATCCTGATTCAAATTTGGAATGTGTATAGAGTAGCTCAGGACGGAGAAAAATATCATAAGAAGCCAGTTTATAAAATGTCCCAACCTGATAACCTATCGATGCTCCTGGATCATTCCATATTGAACCGGCATCTTTGAAATATTTCCCTGAAGTATTGTAGTTCATTCCCGCCTTTATCCCAAATCCTGAACCTTTGCGCTGTGCATTGCCTTCTATTGCAAAAAGGAACACCATACCAATTGCAAAAATTACTTGAACAACGTTTTTCATAAGTTTCAGATTTAAAATAAGTCAGTAAGAACAATCTTAGGAAATGCAAGCTGAAAGACAAACCGAGTTTGGATTCATCTCGTATTTCAATATGTTAGCATCATAAAATACACGACCTCTCAAAACAGAATAACTTAAATTGAGTTTGTATTTAATGATTGCTAGATCATCCAAAACAAAAAAAGAACCAAAAACATGTTTAGCTCAAATAAACTTATTACGCCAATGTTATCACTCATCGTAGCCTTGATGTTTGCCTGCGGAAATACGTCGGTTCAAAGTCAGGTGGCATCCGCAGATGCTAATAAACTTGATGACTATAAAGGAAAAACAGAATTAGCCACTTTTGCAGGTGGTTGCTTCTGGTGTGTAGAAGCTCCTTTTGAAGGAATAGATGGAATCATCACAGTTATCTCTGGATATGCCGGAGGCAAAGAAAAAAACCCTACTTATGGTGAAGTATCAAGTGGAAGAACTTCTCATAGAGAATCAGTACAGATCACATTCGACCCAGAGGTGATCAGTTACTCAGAATTGGTGGATATATTCTGGCAGACGTATGACCCTACCGATGTAGGAGGCTCCTTCTACGATAGAGGGACTCAGTACGAATCTGCAATATTCTTTCATGATGCAGAGCAAAAGAAAGTAGCTGATGAATCTAAGAAGCTACTTGATAAGTCAGGTAAATTCGATAAGCCAGTTGCTACCCCTTTGATCAAGTATACAAACTTCTATCCTGCTGAAGAATACCATCAGGATTACTACAAAAAAAGCCCGCAGGACTACTATTCTTACAGAAGTGGATCTGGGCGTGATAAATTTATCAAAGCTCATTGGCCAGAGCTCAGTGAGAACAAGTATAAAGCTCCAGCCAAATCTGAACTCAAGAATAGCTTAACTAAGCTGCAATATGAAGTAACACAAGAAGACGCCACAGAAATGTCATTTCAGAATGAATACAATGGCAATCATGAAGAGGGCATCTATGTAGACATTGTATCTGGCGCACCACTTTTCAGTTCTAAAGACAAATACGAGTCGGGTTCGGGATGGCCAAGCTTCACCAAACCTATCGATGCTAGAGTGTTGGAAAAACCAACTGATGACGATTTGGGGATGCTGAGGGTGGAAGTAAGGAGTAAGTTTGGTAAAAGCCACATTGGACATGTTTTCTATGACGGCCCTCAACCTACAAACCTTAGGTATTGTATGAACTCTGCGGCGATGAAATTTATCCCAAAAGAGGAAATGGAAGCCAAAGGGTATGGAGCTTATCTCTGGTTGGTAGATTAATTAGTATGAAAAAGGCTACTCTCGGGTAGCCTTTTTTGTTGATGATGGATTTTTTTAGCGACTTTTTTAATTTAAAATCATCCCACTTTCTATCTTTAAGCCAAACTTACTCTCGTTATGAAAAAATTCGCTTGGATTGCCGGTATTGTTTTAATCGGAGTATTTGCTGGGATATTTTGGTATAAATTCTACTTCGTATTTGGCGAGGGAGTAAAGGCTGGAAGCTTAAACTACTTCGTGAAAAAAGGTGTAATGTTTAAAACCTATGAAGGTAGAGTCGTACAGGAAGGGTTTCAGAGCCCTACAGCGGGCGGATTACAAAGCAACGAGTTTCGGTTCAGCGTAGTGGATACCGACGTGGCAGAACGGCTAGAGAGAGCATCTGGTAAGTTCGTGGAGCTCCGCTACAAAGAATACAACGGGATGCTACCATGGAGAGGTACTAGTAACTTTGTAGTCACAGAGGTTCTAACCGTGGATAATACGGGCAAAGCTGATGGATCAGCCTTGCCCTTTAATCAATAACTAAGGACGAGACCAGTAATCTACTACGGTTACTTTATCCAAATGAGGACCTAAGATGGCTCCAAAAGCAGCATGAGCAGGGTGAGGCAAATAGGCATCACGTGCTGCATCCGAGTGAAAAGTCAACACAAAAGCGTGCGTCAAGCCTTGATTTAATCCCTCAGGACTAGAATTCACACCATACTCAAAAGCCTCAATTCCATCAATTTCATTTTGCAAATTTCTAAAAGCATCAATCACTGATTGAATATCTTCTTGAGATGATGTCTCTTTAAAACTGAAAAACACATTGTGTCGGAGAACGGAATCAGGTTTTGCGGCCATAGTTTCTTGGTGTTTTTCTTCGTGCACTTCTTTTTCTTCGTGATGCTCTGATTTCTCAGCGCATGCAATTGCCAAAATCAGAGGTAAGAAGTAAATATACTTTTTCATAGGTTATAGATTTTATCACAATCTAGGGAGATTCAACAAAATATTCTAAGACAACAGCAGATTGTAATACCCAAATCAATTAAAATGGGAGATCATAGGCTTTCCTTAATATTAAAATTATATTTAACGAAAATTTAGTAGGTCTACGAAATAAAAATAAATGAAAAACCTAATCTATTCTTTCTTCAACTTGTACCTGATCTTATTAGCCATAGCTAGTAGCTGTTCTACCAAAAATGGTGACTTAGCAACGCAAAAAGAAGAAATCTATGAACTAGTCAAAGTTGATTCATTTCAAGTTGACAACTTTACACGAATAAGCATTCTTGACTATAGCTCCGAGGAGAAGCTCTATTTAGGGTACTCTTTAAACGAGGATGATATTCTAGAAATATCAGAAAATGGGGAGATTATAAATAGAGTTCATAGAAAAGGCGATGGGCCTAATTTTTATGGCACTTGGAATCCAATTGGACTAGGCTTTGGACCAAATGGGCAAAGGATTGTAGAATTACCTTTTCAGGTAATCAGTTACAATAAGGATTATGAAATCGAACAATCGCACAGAATTATGTCGCCCCTACCTATTCGCGCTAACACTCCGCTAGGTAGACCACCTTACTACCAAAAAAATGATACCACTTTTCTCTTGGTGGGACCAAGCAACTACCTCACCGCCACTTATCTTATTCATAATCTAGAAGGAAAAGACACACTTCAAAACTTCTATCAATTGAATATGCTAACGGGTAGAACCGAAACAGTAGTTCCTTATGAAGCGAATTCAATCTATAATTCAACAGAAAACATCTATCCTGAATTAATGGGAAAGTCATTTTTTATTGATCTTGATAGTAATGAGCTAGCACTTGTCCAGAACCTAGACACGGAAATCCTAATTTATAATTTACCAGATCTATCTTTAAAGAGATCAATACCAATAATTCATTCTGAATTCCAATCTTATTCTCCTGTCCCAATAGGAACTCCATTTTCAGATGAAAATGTATTGGTATTGAATAGACTTGCTGCTAGAAATCAAAAGCTTTTGAAGCTCGATGGTAACACCTATGTTCTTCGATATTTCACTGGAATATCTCAGTCGGAATATGACAGCAGAAATACGGAGGAGAAGCCCTACATAGGTCAATTTGACGAATCTGAACAACGAATAGTAATTTTCAAAAATGATAAACAAATCTCTACTGAGCTTGCAGGAATAAAAGGTAGTCTGATTCTAGCTCTTCCAAAAAATAGAATACTGGTACAAGAAAGCGAAAACCCAGATTTTGAGGAGGAATTCACTAGATTTTCCATATATCAACTTAAAAACAAGTAACAGAAACCTGTAACTAGGGAAAAATATTTGAACAAAGAGGATTTAATCCGCAATCCAGTACAGTATACCTATCTCATACTTCTATCTATAATGGATCTGCAATACTGTAGCCCTAACCAGAGAAGATGGCCTATACAGAATACATTAAACATGAAAATGCCTGCAAATCATAGATCTGCAGGCATTGAACTTTGTATTTCTTAATTGGGCAGAGCCCGACTGGAATTACTTAGCTACTTTCACGTTCACAGCGTTAACGCCTTTTTTACCTTGAACTACGTCATAAGTAACGTGATCGTTTTCACGGATTTCGTGTACTAGACCTGAGTGGTGTACAAATACATCTTCACTGTTGTCTGCTGGTGTAATAAAACCAAAACCTTTGGTTGTGTTAAAGAATTTTACTGTTCCTTCATTCATGATTACTCGTTTTTAAATTTGTTGTTTCTATTAAATTTTTGTTGTGTATTCTGCGGTCTAGGCAAACTTGATGGCCTAGGTACGTTTTCTTTTTTCGGTGGTTCTGGTTCTGGCGGAGTGTCTGAGATGTTACCAAACTCATCCACGTACGCAATCATATCGTCCAGATCTCCGCTTTTCGGCTGATCTTTACGAGCAGCCATCTTTTCTTGCTTGTCTCTTTTTTTCCTCTTTTTAAGTTCTGCTTTTTGCTTTTTAATGAATGTGTTCTGGTTTTTTGACATTTCGGCGATTTTAGTTGGCAAATGTTATGGCCGTACCGGTTTTTCCGGCTCGACCTGTCCGGCCTATTCTGTGGATATAACTATCCATAGACATGGGAAGCTGGTAATTGATCACATGGGTCACATCAGCTACGTCTATACCTCTAGCTGCTACATCAGTAGCCACTAGCACTCGAGTCACTCCAGTTTTGAACTCATCAATCGTTCTATTCCGGAAGTTTTGGGACTTATTTCCATGAATCAACCCAGATTTAATACCAGACTGATTTAATTGCTTACTTAACTTATCTGCGAGCCTTTTGGTTTCAGTGAAAATAATCACTTTTTCCAAATCATTGCCTCTGAATAAATCAGCAAGTATATCAAACTTATTCTTGCCTTCCGGCACATGAATAACTTCTTGATCTACATTCTCACTGGTTGTACCACCAGTATTTACTTTGATCTCAACAGGATTATTAAGCAATCCGTCAATAAGCTGTTTTTGACTTGGTTCCAATGTCGCAGAGAAAAGCATTGTTTGACTTCTCTTCGTCATCAAATTTACGAGTTTTTTTACATCATGTACAAAACCCATATCTAACATTCTATCAAATTCATCCAACACAAGCGTATTTACTCGGTTGAGATGCAGCAGTTTGCGATTTGAAAGATCCAATAATCTACCTGGAGTCCCCACAATCACATGTAGCTTTCTACTTAAAGCTTTAAAATCAGAATTGATATTCGTTCCACCGATGAAAGTATTAGAATACAGGTTCATTCCTTTACTTAAGCTTTTGAATTCCTCTTCGATTTGCAAAGCCAACTCACGAGTCGGTGTTACGATCAAAGCGGTGAAATTCTGTGGATCTAGTTTAGCATGCTCAATAATGGGGATCAAAAATGCTCCAGTCTTACCTGAACCAGTATTTGATATTCCAAGCAAATCTCTTCTATCCATCAAGGACGGAATAGCCTGCTCTTGAATATTGGTCATGCTTTCATAACCCTTTAATTCTATATTTCTCAACAAAGAGGCATTCAGGTTAACGCTTGAAAAAGGTGTCTCTGAGCGAAATCCTTCTTGACCACTAGGCTCAGCCATTTTGATCAATAAATTTGGATCTAATTTAGATTCCTTCTTTTTATTTTGACCTGGCCTTGTTGCAGGACGAGAATTTCGTCTTTGGTTAGCAGGCGGTCTTGTATTCGTGTTTCTATTAATACTCATACGATAATCAGGCTTTGATTGGCTCCATTTCGGGTTCGTTACCCAATACATAGAGCATTTTGAAATGGTCCAACACAGCCATTAAAAAATGTGGTTTTGAATAATAAGGCACATTGAATTCTTCCGCTGTAGCCTTTACAATAGGTGCTATATCCTTATAATGCACATGGCAAATATCAGGAAACAAATGATGCTCTACTTGGAAATTCAACCCCCCCACAAACCAAAATAAAACTTTTGATTTAGGAGCGAAATTACAAGTAGTCGCCAACTGATGAAGTATTCTCTCTCCTTCAACTACACCATTTGTGTCAGCCTTAGGAAAATCAACCACTTCTACTATATGCGCTATCTGGAATACCATGGTAATGATAAAACCAGTAACAAAATGCATCATTATAAACGCTAGTATAATTATGCCCGCAGAAAATGGCGCGAACAAAATTGGCAATCCTAGCACAACAGCGAAATATGCAAGCTTTAAGAATACCAATTTAATGATGCCCTTTTTGTAAGCTTTCTCTCCACCTTTTACAAGACCTTTATTATAATACCTAGTAAATCTGATAAAGTCTTTTGCAGTCACCCATGAGATGGTCGATAGCGAATAGAAGAACCAAGCGTATAGATGTTGAAATTTATGCAAACCGTTTTTCTCAGCATTCGGAGAGAATCTCAAAAAGAAAGGCGTATTAATATCGTCGTCATGCTCGTCAATATTAGTATAGCTATGATGAAGCACATTGTGCTGAAGGTGCCAAACCATGGAACTTGCTCCCACCATATCAAGGGTATACCCTACCCAGGTGTTTACTTTCTTATGTTTTGAATAGGATCCATGAATTGCATCATGCATAACTCCCATGCCCACGCCAGCCATTCCAAAAGCTGAAAATAAATAACAAGCAAATAACTGGAATGTGGTGGTTGCCACGCCCGTGATCACTAGAGAAAGAGGCACGACATACATGGAGACCAGAATAATGGACTTAATCACCATTTCCGTGTTTCCGTACTTCGATTTGTTTGTGGACGTGAAATGTCCATAAACTCGCTTTCTTAATGTTTGGGAGAATTCAGATAATTCTGATTCTGAGAACCTTACTGTCTTAATGGCACTGAAATTAAACTATAAATACTAATGTTTCCCGTGGGATTTTCTCTGCAGGTTTTAATTCCAAGAATGGACTTGACCGAATCTTGTGAATTAAAAAAGTAGAAAGATGAAGAATTAAAACCTTTGCGAGGGGAAACTCTTGAATTTGCTACTTAAGCAGGTTGATAATCAACGCATACTTTATTTCAAGTAAAAAGGATATCCGCGGACAGCGCCTTTATGGATACAAAGGTGATGAGAAGATTTCGAATATCCTAATCCATTATAAAAGCAATCTATTTTTGACGGATTAAATCATAGAAAAAAGAAAATCAACACCGCCATAATCCCTGAATAGCTCATAAAGAAGCACTTGACACATCACTTTTCAGTATAAATAAAATTTGAGCCCTGAAATTATTTAATTCAATCTCCAATTCACTATTCCATTTACATGAATTAAACCAACCTTATTATATTCTTGTCCCGGTTTTAAAGGCTGATTCCGTATTGCTTCTTTGTTCATGACCAACAATTGAAAATCAAGTTTTGAAATTGCCTTGGGCGAATACTTCATCCCCAAATTTATTTGTCGGTAAGCCGGCATGTTGTATTTATTCTCCGAAGGAGCATTCAAGGGAGGGAGCCAATGGAAGCCTACATGTGCAAAAGCCTTAAGATTGGAGTTCGGGAAGGTGTATTCTGCCAAAGCCGTCACTGCGTCCAATGAGCTAAAGCCTTCATTTCTTTCTCTAGGAATAAAGGTATACCAAGCGTCCTTCCCCCACTCTCTAGGACTTAACCAAATGCCTTTTCCGCCTGTCTTGGTGTAATTTAGGTTAAGGTTCCATGCAGTTCTCTGGTAACCAAACCTTGTTGAAACAGCCCAGTTCCTGTCTTCTGGATTTTTGAATTGAAATATCGGGTCTTCATTCCCTCCATCTCCCAATCCAGACTGAAACCCTGCCTGAACTCCCCAAAGCCAGGTAATTCCTGATTGCTCATTTTTCCACTTTTTCTCTGCTTTTGCCCAAAGCGTATTGGAGATATTCTGAACTAATGTATTTGACACATGTAAACTCAGCCCTTCCCAATCCTTTTCTACTTCAGCTATCCCTATCCAGTCACTATTGGTATTTCCAGCATATTGAGATCCGTGGCCATTTAGATCGCGACCAACAGGAAATACACCAATACTTTCTCCTACAGAAAGCCATTCACTTGTACCACGCACACTCATCTTCCCAATTCCCCATGCAGAGAACTTCCACTTATCGTGTGTCGAAAACCAAACATTTGCACCTTCTATTCCTGTAGGAGAAAGCCTACCATCCTGCGCATTGATCCAATCGGTATGAATGCCCATTCTACCAGCAGACAGTCCCCAATTAGTTTTGGAATAGGTTAGGGATAAATTTTCCAACTTCCCAAAAAAGCGATCCTCTTGATTCAACAAGTCAAATAATCCAACTTCGTAACGATTTCCATTTTGGCTAACGGGATCAAGAGCTGTCAAATCAGAGCTCCATATATTCCCGAAAATACGGTAACCTATTCGGAATTGTAAATTTCCAGCATAGGCGATGTTGGCTCCAAGGTTTAAGCTAGTTCCCAACGCATAGTCATCTTTGAAATCATTCGAATAGCTCGTACTCATCCAAAACATTCTAAAATGAACGTCTGGAGATACTTCAAGTTTTTTCTCAGGTTGCTGCGCAAAAGTTAGAAATGGGGTAAAAATGAATAGCCCGAATACATATTTCATCATTTGCTTGCTGCTTCTTTGATCGCTTGAAATGGACCAAATTTATGTTGCTGTTCAGAGAATTCATCTGAATAAGGGCCAAAAGGATGGTCTATAGGCTTTTTAGAAATATCAGGCCAGTCATTCGGAAAATCTCTCTTCGGTCTATCCAAACTATTCACATATGCCGCTACATCCCAAGCTTCTTCATCCGAAAGAATTGGGTTTTCATACGTAGCGCCAAAAGGCATATTTGCTTTTACATACCCAGCAAATCTAGACATACGAAATAATCCAGCGCCTTGATTATAGCTATGCTCCCCCCAAAGAGGCGGATAAGTATAACCTGTTCCATCGGTTTTCATCACTCCTTGTCCGTCAATCATATGACAAGTCACGCATTGCCTTTCGTATATGGTCTTCCCTCTGATAGGATCCGCAGCTCTATCCAACAATGGCACTTCGTAAATTCCAGCGCCCTTTGGCTTCTCACCCTTGGCGACCTCTTTACCAAGCCAATTCATATAAGCCACCATGGCTATCATCTCCTTACTATCGTCAGCCAAGACTTCTCCATTTAAACTTCGTTGGAAGCAGCCATTGATTCTCAATTGTATATCTTCTGAATTCCCTGATCTACCTCGCACCTTAGGGTAGGTACTCTTTGCGGCGGAATAATTATTTCCCAAAGGAACAGTCCCAGCCTGTAGATGGCAGTTCTGACAATTTAATCCATTGGAAATTTTCCGCACCTTGCCCTGAGGGCCTAGGTATTCAGACGTATTGGCGATAAGCTCACGACCATATTTTATCTCGTCAGCATTGGATTCGGAATCTACTGAAGTCCAATCTGGAGCTTGCCACATGCCTACTGGATCCATCAAAGCTTTTGATTTAGGTGAATCTAGAGTTGCTGGTACACCAGCTAATTGCATTTTTGGCGGCTCAATACCCGCATAATCAAAATACAAAAGCCCTGCAATTACACCTACAAGAAGTATCGCCGAGACTAGAAGTCCCATGATTAGTGGGAAGAGTCGAAATAAAGAGTTAGTAGTCTGATTCATAATTACCTGATCAAGCTACAAAAATGATCAAAATCTTCCTTGTAGCATGTGACGAAGATCACTTTGAAGGTTTAAAAAACTATAATTGAAGACTAAGGTTTCATTTGGCTTCTGCCAGAAAAACCTGCTTATCTTCTACTACTCCCTGGACTATAAAATGTCCTTCATTTCTGTATAGATGAATATTCAATTCATCTCCCATCACACATTCCGCAAGGTAATTAATCAAAAATGGCAGGGTATGACAGCCGTTTTCACGAAGGATATTTTCCACCCATCGAACATAGCTGGTATTGTTAACATGATTGTTCAGATCAAGATCGGAATACCTCACTTTCAGTTTCTCACTTTTCAGTAAATCTCCTTTAAGCCTAATTTTCTCTGGCTGCCAGGCTGGCTTTTCCTCAGGATCAAAAAGCTCAGGTGGTAAAGCATATTCAGGCCTTAGGATTCTTTTACTCTGCAAATTCATCAATACCCAAGAACTCATCGCTCGGGCAAGGACATCTCCCGCAGGATTTGTAACCAAAAACTCCCGAAAAGCAAAGAGCTTGTCTACACCTCTACCCGCAGTAAAAACCTTAATTGAATCTCCCCAAGAAGGTAATTTGTCACAGGTGATATCAATTCTAGATAGAATCCATGACAGATGTTGCTCTTGTAGATTCCTGCCAAAATCAGCTGAATCAGCATGTCGCCAAGCAATTTCCTGAAATAAGTTAGACAATGCTGTCAAACTCAACTTCCCATCTGGATCGACCTGATAGGAACGAATTTCAAAATCTTTTTCAAACTGAAAGGCAACCTTAGAATTCATTTAGCACGATTTGGTGAAGGCTTAATCGGAATAAGAAAAACAGCTTTTCTTATGCTTGACAGAACGGTAATTCCTAATCCCGCTACTGCTATTAGCGCAAAAGAGAATTTTAAATTAAATAATTCTGCAATAAATCCAATCAACGGTGGGCCAAGCAAAAACCCGAAGAATGAAATAGTAGATACCAAGGCCAGTGCGACGCTAGGTGAATACAATTTGGATCGCCCAGCAATGCTATATGAAAGCGGAATAATCGAGGCTACTCCAAGTCCTACCAATAAGAACCCTAAAGTAGAAGCGACTATAGTCGGAAATATAACTGCGATACTCAAGCCAATGAAAATCAAAACTCCACTCACTTGTATTACCTCCACCTTGGTATATCGAGCAGCCACTTTATCAGTAATAAATCTACCAGAAGCCATCGCGCCCATAAAAGCAACGTAACCAAGTGCAATTAAGGAAGGATCTGACTGGACAACTTTCTTAAAATAAACGCCAGACCAATCGAACATACAACCTTCGGCCATCATGCCCAGAAAAGCAATCAAGCTAATCCGTAATAAAAGAGCATCTGGCTTTTTCATTACCAATCCGCCTCCACCTTCTGCCACTTTCTTTTCCTTGATAATATAGCCTTGGGCAGAAAGTATAATGATAACCGAAATAACCATCACTACAGCATAATGCTGCGCTGGCGAAAAACCAACAAAAATCATTAATGCACCCAATCCTGCGCCTGTAAAACCCGCTAAACTCCACAAGCCATGGAATGAAGCTAGGATACTTTTACCCATCTCATCTTCCAACCCCAAAGCTTGCGTATTGAGCGAGATATTCATCACATTCCCAAGCATACCATACAGAATCAGCACTGGGATCAAAAACCAAGTGGTAGGAGCTAATCCAATTAATGGTAAGGTCATCGCGTAGGCAAAACTACCGAACATCACTACTGAGCGGCTTCCAAATCGATGAACTGCCCAGCCTGCGATAGGCAAACCAATGACAGACCCCAAAGGCAAAAACAGTAATAAGGTACCCAATTGACCTTCAGACAGATCAAACTTGGACTGTATATCCGGGATTCTTGCTGCCCAAGAGGCGAAGCAAAGACCTACGAAAAAGAAAAATGCCCCTAGGGCAACTCGTCTTTTGGAAAGTGTGTTCATGTAAATTGGTGGTTTAAGAGGCTCACAAAAGTAGGCAATAGTAGGTCAAAAACCTGCCTCTTTCAGAACATTGCCTCTGAAAACTAGTTACCTTAGTCTTACTCACCTTATCAAAAAAACCATGGAATTGGTCATAGCAGGAGCCGTAATCGTTGCCGCCATATTTATTGTGCGCTTTATCATCAAAAAAGTTTTTGATTAAAAAAAGCCACTTTCTTCTAGGAAAGTGGCTTTCATTATTGATTTTTGAGCTATGAGTCTATCAATTCGGCAGCTTATCTGAAAATTTCCCGTAGACCCAAGTTCCAGCAATAGCTGATAGTAGCGTCACGATCACTACGGTAAACCCTGATCCGATCTGCGCAAATAGCGGCCCTGGACAAGCTCCAGTAATTGCCCAACCTAAGCCAAAAACAAACCCACCATAGATTTGCCCTTTGCGGAATTCCTTTTTCGGGATTATGATTTCCTCTCCGGCAATGGATTTGATTTTCAGTCTTTTGATCAATTGAATGGATATAATCCCAGTTACTATCGCTGAACCAATCACTCCATACATATGGAATGAGTCTAAACGGAACATTTCCTGGATTCTAAACCAAGAGATGATCTCCGCTTTTACAAATACGATTCCGAACAAAATCCCCAAAATCAAATACTTCACTAATGCCATTCCTTTCTCTCCTGTCTCCTGAGAATTTGGTGCATCACAAACTGCTTCCGATATATTTCTATCTACTTTCATTTTCTTATGATTAAAATCCTACCAACTTCATTAAAGGAGCCAAAAACACCTGAGTCATCAGAAAGCCACCAACCATAAAGAAAATGGTAGCGACCATTGAAGGCCATTGCAGGGAACTGATCCCCATGATCGCATGTCCAGAGGTACATCCTCCAGCATAGCGAGTTCCAAAACCGACCAAGAACCCACCTAGGACAAAGAATACTAATCCTTTGGCAGTGAATATATTTTCCCAGGAGAAAATATCTGAGGGCATCAGGCCTGAGAAATCAGTAATCCCCAACGCGGCCAAATCGGCTTGAGTTTGGGCAGCAATTACGATTTCATCTGGGTTTGACATAAAGAAGGTTGCGATAAAACCACCGACCAAAACTCCAAAGACAAATACCAAATTCCACATTTCCTTTCTCCAGTTATATTGGAAAAAGGGGATTTTAGCAGGAATACACATCGCGCATACATGACGTAGGGAAGATGAAATTCCAAAGCTTTTATTTCCCAAGATCAGTAAGGCGGGAACGGTAAGGCCTATCATTGGGCCTGCCACGTACCATGGCCAGGGCTGGCTTAGCCAGTCAATAAATTGATTCATTTGAATATTAATTGGGTGATATAATTCCAAGCAGTTAATCAGCTTGAAAGTTAAACCAAGTGGTCTGTGAGGACACAGACCACGGTTTTATAATTTTGACTCTTTAATCTTGATACTAGCTACTTACCACTTACAGTAACGTAGTTGGGCAGACAAATTCTGAAATCTCAAATTCCCCAGATTCTTTAAGGTCTTTGAATCCACCTTTGACATCAATAAGGTTATCATAACCTCTGGCTCTAAGGATGGAATTGAAAACCATAGATCGGTACCCACCTGCACAATGAACGTAGTAGGTTTTATCCTTGTCTATCTTCAGCATGCTTTCGTTGATGTAGTCTAGGGGTGCATTTTCTGCATCAAGTACATGCTCCGATTGGAATTCTGAAATTTTTCTTACATCCAGAACATGAATGTTTTTATCTTCTTTTTTGATCTCCGCTAGCTCCGAAGCAGATATTGAAGTGATTTGATCTATTTCTTCACCAGATTTTTTCCAAGCGTCAAATCCACCTTTCAAGTATCCAATAGCATGATCGTAACCCACTCTAGCTAATCTAGTCACCACTTCCTCTTCTCTTCCTTCATCTGATACGACCAAGATTTGCTGCTTCAAGTCTGGAATCATAGCTCCTACCCAAACCGCAAAGCTCCCGTCAATTCCGATGTTGATTGAGTTAGGCACAAAGCCCTTGTTAAAAACCTGAGGGGCTCTAGTATCCAAGATCAAAGCACCTGTCTCATTTGCTACCGCCTCGAATTCTTTCGGTGTCAATGGCTTCACTCCTCTTTCCAAAACATCATCAATGCTATCATATCCTTCGATATTCATCATGACATTTTGAGGAAAATAAGCAGGTGGTGGAGTTAATCCAGTAATCAATTGCTTGGTAAACTCTTCCTTACTCATCTCTTGAAGAGCATAGTTAGTTTTCTTTTGGTTACCCAGTGTGTCGGAAGTCTCCTTACTCATGTTTTTGCCACAGGCAGACCCTGCACCATGTGCTGGATAGACGATCAACTCATCTGAAAGCGGCATGATTTTATTGCGAAGCGAATCATAAAGATGTCCTGCAAGTATATCTTGAGTCAAATCTGCGACTACTTTCTGCGCCAAATCAGGCCTTCCCACATCACCTATAAACAAGGTGTCGCCTGTAAAGATCGCTTCCGCTTTTCCTTCCTCATTGAAAAGTAAGTAGCAAGAACTCTCCATGGTGTGACCAGGAGTATGGATTAACTTGATTTTAGCTTTGCCTATATGGAACTCCTCACCGTCTTGACCAATATGAGCATTAAAGCCAAGCTTCATGTCAGTAGGGCCATAGACTATTTCAGCTCCAGTTTTCTTAGCCAAATCAATATGACCAGAGACAAAGTCTGCATGAAAGTGAGTTTCAAACACATACTTTATTTTAGCATTTCTCCGATCGGCTTTCTCAATGTAAGGCTGAACTTCTCTCAGCGGATCGATTACCGCAGCTTCTCCGTCTGACTCAATATAATAAGCTCCTTGGGCTAAACATCCTGTATATATCTGTTCTATTTTCATATCTATGTTTCTATTAGTGTATTTTTTCTAGAAGTAAAATGAGACTAAAGCATCCCAGGGTATGACAAACTCTAGGATTTCGGCACTTCGGTCTCCCGTCATCGGTCTTCCAGCTTCTAAAGCTCTTCACAAAAGTAGGGGTTTGAGTTTTAGCCCTGAATGACTTTTGTCACAGAAGGCTCAAGCTTACTCTATAATATTAGATTTTATGGTTTTGACCAGCTGATGAGCTGGGACGACGCCGGACTCTCTCCATAGGATTTTACCTTTTTGGAAAAGTATCAAGGTTGGTACTCCACGAACTTGAAACTTACTTGCTGCCAACTGATTTTTGTCCACATCTACTTTCAATATCCGTACTTTATCGCCCATTTGCTTGGCTGTATCCTCCAAAATAGGTTGCATCATTTTACATGGACCGCACCAAGTGGCAAAGAAATCTACCAATACCGCTTGATCTCCGTCTATTAGTTCTTGGAATGTTTTGGCTTTTGCACTCATAGTTTCTGTGTTTTGGACACAACAAAAGTAAAAGCAAAATCAGTTCAGGTTAGTAATTAATATCACATAGGAATGGGCAGGTATAACAGCAATAGTTTTAAAATACCTAAAATCACCCTATTTGGTATTTATTTTTTTTATTTTCGCCTGTCAAATTCCACTTACTAAATGCTCAATTACAAGCAAATCAATAATCTGACCGGTTGGGTCGTTTTTGCGGTAGCTACTTTGGTTTACGTTCTTACTGTCGATCAAACTGCTAGTTTCTGGGATCCAGGAGAATTTATAGCTGTAGCGTACAAGTTACAAGTACCTCACCCTCCAGGAGCTCCATTTTTCCTTTTAGTCTATCGCATGTTCAGTTTCTTCGCATTCGGAGATCCTTTGCAGGTGGCCTTTTGGATGAATATAGGTAGTGCGCTATTCTCAAGCTTCTCAATTTTATTCCTTTTTTGGTCTATCACTCTTTTTGGAAAAAAGCTTTTTAAAGTAGTAGAAGGCCAGGAAAGCAAGGGTGAAGTTATCACCTTGATGGGTGCCGGCATCGTCGGAGCACTAGTTTACACTTTCTCAGACAGCTTCTGGTTTTCGGCCGTAGAGGCTGAAGTTTATGCTATGTCTTCCTTCTTCACAGCTATCGTGATTTGGGCATTCCTGAAGTGGGATGTAATCAAAGATCCTCGTGAAGAGAACAAGTGGATGATCTTCATAGCCTATTTGGTAGGACTTTCCATTGGCGTTCACTTATTGAACTTGGTGACTTTGCCAGCTTTGGCATTGATCTACTATTTCAAAAAGTACGAAAACCCAACTTTCAAAGGAGGCATTTTCGCAATGTTCTTGGGTGGAGTAGCATTGATAATTATCAACAATCTGATTATCCCTGGACTTCCAAGCTTGGCTGGTTCTATGGAGATTTTCTTTGTGAATAGCATAGGTCTACCTTTTGGATCTGGCATAGTCGTATTCATGCTACTGTTTTTTGCAGCGGTATTTTATGCTTATAAATATTCCCGTAAAAAGGGAAATGCCATTCTCAACACTGCATTATTATCATTCATCTTCATTCTTATCGGCTATGCGAGTTATGCACTGATAGTAGTGCGTGCCAACCAAGACCCCGTAATCAATGAAAATGCGCCAAAAGATATCATCAGCTATGTATCGTATCTGAAGCGTGAGCAATATGGTTACAGACCTTTACTTCATGGACAGTATTTCACTGCACAATTAGTCTCTCAAGAGGAAGGTGCACCTGTATACATGAAAGGCAAAGACAAGTATGAGATTGTAGATTATTCTTTGGTAAACACCTACGATCCGACTAAGACTACTATTCTTCCTAGGGTTTATTCTACTCAGGAAAATCATAAAAGGCTTTACCGCCAAAAACTAGGTTTGAGAGAAGGTCAAGATCCTACCTTCGGAGACAATATTTCTTTCATGTTCTCGCATCAGTTAGGCAAAATGTACTGGCGTTACTTCATGTGGAATTTCTCCGGTCGTGAATCTGATTTCAGCGATGCTCCATGGATAGGAATCTCAGATGCATTCAAAGATTATCCTGACTATATCACGGAGAACAAAGGCCACAATAACTACTTGATGCTTCCGCTATTACTGGGAATCATCGGCCTATTCTTCCAGGCTAAGGTAGACCCTAAGTCGTTCTACGTTAATTTAATGCTATTCCTGATGATGGGTGTAGTGCTGGTACTTTACCTGAATTCCCCTCCGGTAGAGCCGAGAGAGCGTGATTATATCTATGTGGGTAGCTTCTATGCATTTGCAATATGGGTGGGAATCGGCGTAATGGCGATAGCTCACATGATAGGTCGAGCGACGAAGAATTTGGCGACTGCTGGTATTATTGCCACCCTTCTTACTCTCCCTGTAGCAGGCTTGATGGGAGCTCAAAACTGGAATGATCACAATAGAAAAGGAAGATACTTCTCAGTGGATTCTGCTAGAAACTTCTTGGCATCTTGTGCTCCAAATGCCATTCTATTTACGGGTGGTGATAATGATACTTTCCCACTTTGGTATGTACAGGAGGTAGAAGGTTTCCGTACCGACGTCCGAGTGATTGTATTGAGCTACTTCGATACAGACTGGTATGTGGATCAAATGACACGACCAGTTAATGAATCTGAAGCTTTGCCGTTCAGCTTAGATGCTAACCGTTACCAAAAAGGCACAAATGATGTGCTGTATGTAATGGAAAGAGAAGGCATGAATGCCATTTCTGTGAAGGAATATTTGAAGCTTCTGAACTCAGGATCTGACCTTCTGAAGATGGAAACAGGTGGAAAGTCTGTTGCTAATATGGTTCCTTCGAGAAACCTGATTTTGGAAGTTGATAGTGCTGCTGTAGCCAATAGGGATATTATCCCTGCAGAATTTGCTCCACTTTTCGCTCCACAAATGAACCTTCAAGTCAAAGGAAATTATGTTACAAAAGGAACTTTGATGCTTTTGGATCTAATCGCCTCTAATAACTGGGATCGCCCGATATACTTCAACAACACCTCCTTGTCAACTCTAGGTCTGAACATTCAAGACCATGTAGTAATGGAAGGATTGACTTATCGATTACTACCAGTTCAAAAGCCTGATTACATTCGTGAGGAACTGGTAAATGCAGATTTGGCATATGAAAACTACATGACCAAATTTGCTTTCAGAGGCATGAACAATCCTGATGCGTATTTGGATGAGGAGTACAGACGGTTTGCTTCCAATCACCGAAGTGCTTTGAATAGCATTGTCATTGCACTGCTAGACAAAGGGGATATGGAAAAAGCTGCAACGCTGCTTAATTATGGTTTGGAAACAATGCCAAATGAAGCAATTCCTTACGATCTCTCCAGTGGTCAGTCAGTCCCTCTTTTCTTTGAAGTTGGAGAGGATGAAAAGGCATTAGATATCATCGATAAAGTATCCAAAAAGTCTCTTGATATGATCGAATTTTATACGAGCGAAAACAGAGAATACGACAGAGAAATGATGATCTCAGTAGAGATGCTCAAGTATTTTATCCCACTTCTGGAAGAAAGAGGTTATCAGGAAAAAGCCCAAGAGCTAAAGCTAAGAATGGAACAATTCCTAGGACCACAGCAAAGTGGTGGTAGCGCTTTGGATAGAAGATAAATAGCTATTAATCTATAGAGAAGGGGCTCGAAGATGATTCGAACCCCTTTTTTTGTGAGATTTTTTTTAGCCACATAGACACATAGAAAAAACTAGAGAAAATCTTCTTGGACAGCTAATTCTCATTTTGAGCTTTATGTCCTTGGTCCATTTTGTGGTTCAAAAATAATCTACCACAAAAGGCATAAAGAGAACAAAGAAATTGGGTGATGTAAAGTCCTATTTTTAACTATGAGAGCTATGTGTCTATTTGGTTTAATCTTTTTTGCCACATAGACACATAGAAAAAAAACTAGAGAAAATCTCCTTGGACAGCTAATTCTCATTTTGAGCTTTATGTCCTTTGTCCCTTTTGTGGTTCAAAAATAATCTACCACAAAAGGCATAAAGAGAACAAAGAAATTGGGTGATGTATAGTCCTTTTTTAAACTAGGAGAGCTACGTGTCTATGTGGTTTAATCTTTTTTGCCACATTGACACATAGAAAAACCTAGAGAAAATCTTTTTGGACGGCTAATTCTCATTTTGAGCTTTATGCCCTTTT
>TARA_R110002072_G_scaffold247353_2_pt1 | contig 54044 bp, 49 predicted proteins | sample TARA_R110002072 | Tara Oceans TARA_R110002072 (sample SAMEA4397118) | marine metagenome | biome: Polar Biome; feature: [SRF] surface water layer (ENVO:00010504); material: water (ENVO:00002006), including particulate matter (ENVO:01000060) such as... | depth 5 m | reverse complement strand
CGGCAGGACGCTCGCAAGCTCGCGCCTCTGTGCGCAACGTTAGAGCAGCATGATCCAGCACCATCAGATGAGCTAAGAATTAGAGATGAAGAATAATGAAGAGTGAATCCGTAGCCCTTTTGGTTATAGATATGCAGCAAGGTATGAGTGGCTCGGCTATCGGTGAGCGGAATAACCCCGCGGCCGAAAGTAACATAGAAACGTTGGTAGCTGCGTGGAGGAAGAGCGGATTGCCCATAGTTCACGTTCGTCATATTTCACGCACTCCCGGTTCTCCTTTCTGGCCGGGGCAGCCCGGCGTCGAATTCCAACCGGAATTTTCACCTTTAGACGACGAACACGTTGTGGAGAAAAACGTGCCGGATGCGTTTGTTCATACGGGTCTTGAGCGGTGGCTGCATGTGCGCGATATTCGGAAGGTTGTCATCGTTGGTGTAAGCACCAGTAACTCGATCGAGGCCAGCGCACGCACGGCCAGCTGTCTTGGATTCAGAGTTTTTGTTGTGGAGGATGGTACATTCACCTTCGCCAAGATGGATTACTTTGGTACATGGCGCTCTGCGAGCGAAGTTCATGCCATGTCGCTTGCTAATTTGGATGGAGAATATGCCTCTATCCTCAGTACCGCGCAGGCGTTGTGCTTGCTCTAACAATCAGTTGCAGGCCGACAAAGGGCACTACGCATCTTTTGTGTTACTCGCTGTCGCTCAAACATTAACACAAAAGCTGCTACATACCCGTTGCGGCTAAACTGGGCGTTAGCGCATCCCGCTCGCCGAGGGAGTAGACAAACTTGAATAAGGTTGTACAATTGTACGTATGAATATTGCGGCTGACACAAATATCTTCCTGGCAGTATCTCTGAATGAAGCAGAAAAGCGGCGTATTATTGCTATTACCAAAGATACGTCGATCTTTGCGCCAGAGATACTGCCTTATGAAATAGGTAGTGCATTATCAGCCATGGTAAAGCGCAAGAAGTTGACGAAAGCGCAAGCGCTAGATGCAGAGAAGATAACGAATCTGATCCCGGTCCGACTATTAAGCGTTGACGTCCATGAGTCTTTAAAGATTGCAACAGAAAACAATATCTATGCTTATGACGCGTACTTTCTGCAATGTGCTAAGGCTAACTCACTTCCGTTGCTGACTCTGGATAAACGAATGATGCAGGTTGCTGAGCAGTTGGGCATTCAATTATTGGAGTAACATCATGAAAGTTTTTACGTACTCTGAAGCGAGACAAAATTTATCAAAGCTTTTGTCCATGGCTCAGACAGAAGAGGTTGAAATCAGGCGCAAAGACGGCAGCGTATTTATATTGAAATCGAAGGTCAGTAAAAAAGGCTCGCCGTTTGATGTGCCCGGTGTTACAGCAAGCGTCACGTCTAAAGATATTCTCGACGCTGTTAGTGAATCCAGGCAGCGCTAACAATCTCAAGCAATCGGACGCCGGCTTTGCCGGCGCCGTTGTTGAAGGGGCGTTAGGCGCCCTCCGTTCCCTCAACGGAAGAGAACTCAATGCATATCGCGTTTGTTGAACCAATTTCTCTCAATGCACACGGCATAAGGCTGGTGCCACTCGAACTCAATCATGAAGCGGGCCTGCGGGCCGCCGCTGCGGATGGAGAGTTGTGGAATCTGCGCATCACATCGGTACCAACGCCCGACGAGGCGCGCGGCTACATTGAAAGCGCCTTGCAAGGTCGAGCAGAAGGTCACCGCATTGCATTTGCGGTTATTGAGGAGGAGAGTGGAACGGTGCTTGGCTCCACGAGTTACCACGACATTCTTCCAGCCGTGAAACGATTGGAGATTGGTTACACTTGGTATGCCAAGCGAGTGCAGCGCACGCATGTTAATACCACCTGCAAGCTACTTCTTTTGAGCCACGCTTTTGAATCGTTGGGCTGTAATGTCGTTGGCTGGCGCACCGATAATTTCAACTTCGCCAGTCAGCGTGCGATCGAACGCCTAGGTGCGAAGAAGGACGGCGTCATCAGGGGTAATGTGCTGCGCCGTGACGGCACCATTCGCGATACGGTGATGTATAGTCTACATAGGGGAGAATGGCCTGAGGTTCGCGCACACCTCAACTATCTGTTGAGCAGGCCAGGTCCATAATGATAATGTTTACACGCCCAGTCGGCAATCCGCCCAACAAAGTACTACAGACGGATTAAATCATAGTGTCATGCCTTTTGCTTGCGCAAAAGCCAAGCCACCATGCTTTTACCGCTGAGGAACGGCGTTAGGCAACTTTGGAGAGGACAGTGCAGGAATCTGATTACTTCGAGATGAACCGCGCAGGTTGGGACAGACGTGCAGCAGCCCATTTCGATTCCAATTTTTATAACTTGCCGGGCTTTCTGGCGGGTGAAACCTCTCTTCGTGAAATCGAATTGGCAGAGCTTGGGGATGTGAGCGGTAAATCTTTGCTGCACCTTCAGTGTCACTTTGGCATGGACACGCTGTCATGGGCTCGTAAGGGAGCAATTTGCACTGGCGTTGATCTATCGCCGGTTGCCATTCAGAAGGCTCAGGAGCTGGCTCAGGAACTCAAGTTGAATTCCGAGTTCGTGTGCACTGACGTCTATTCTTTCCAGCGTTCAGGCTCAGCCCCATACGACATCGTGTTTACTTCATACGGCGCACTCTGCTGGCTGCCAGATCTGGACCGATGGGCTGAGGTTGTCGCTGCAAATCTTTCAGTTGGTGGCCGCTTTTATATTGCGGAATTTCATCCTGTTTATGATCTTTTGGCGGGATATTCGTATTTTACCCAAGTGCAACCTGATGTGGATGAAGAAGGTACATACACAGAAAACGGCGCAGATGCGATAGCCAAGCTGGCAACTTGGGCGCATCCAATGTCCAGCGTTATCAACGCATTGCTTAATGTTGGCATTCAGATTGAGCGTGTAAGCGAGTTCCCGTTCAGTCCATACAACTGTTTCGAGGGTATGACTGAGCGTGAGCCGGGTCGCTTTTACCTGAGCCACAAGAGAAACGATGTTCCAATTGTCTACAGCATCACTGGGCGAAAAGTCGCCTGACAAATCGTTGTATTTGACATTTGACCCGCTGCCCATTTTTGCTTCCGCAAAACAGGCATCGCCTTAAATGCCGGTGAGCTCAGACGTTATATGCCAGAGAGCACGAAATCGACAGCAGCGATAATTTCAGATCGGTAATGAATAAGATCGAAAAATTCACGGCCAAGCTGGTTACGATCTATACCAGCCATATCTTGCACCATAGCTGTAAAGCGGTTGCCATTTATATCCAGCACAGGGTTCAGCTTTGAAATGGTGATATTAGCGACTGACTCCGAAGGACTTAGGGGCACCACGATGGTAGTACGCAGTTCGTCGAGCAGGTTGCTTTGGATATCCAACAAAAAAGGGAACTGCTCGCGGCTGGTGGGATTCGGGTTCTGATAGGCAACGAATTGAGCCATCAGAACTTCCTTACAGATTCGCTAAATGTACCATTCTTTTCGACATGGTCGTTATAGGCCTGGATAGCCGAAGCGTTTTCCTCGCGCCATTGGGCCCGCCGCTGTGCACGCAATTGCTCGGTAAGTGCTTGTTCAAGTGTCGCTGATAAATTGATTTTCAGGCTTCTTGCCTGGCTGAGCAAGTCACTGTTTATGCTGACATTAGTCGGTTTTTTCGGTGCTTCAACATTGTATAAATCTGTCATGGTACAAACCTCCGCATAGCTTATGCGCATAGTTTATGCGCATAATAATTGCCGTGCAAGGCATATGACAATTCGATCAACTAAGCGCGCTTTGGGCTTAGCTGCCGCTATCTTGCGGAGCAACTTGATGTTTCTCCAGCCACGTTAAATCGGATTTTGAAACTGCAAAGCGGCGTCAGCCCTGAAATGGCCTTAAGATTGTCCAAGGCGCTGGGACGTACCCTCGAAAGTTGGCTTGCGATGCAGGATGCATACGATCTTTGGCATGCAAGCAAGAGTGTTCGATTAGATCGGGGTAGAACCCGAGAAGAAATGCAGCTACGCGGATTTCTATTAGAATCTGAGTTGGACCGCTATGTGCCTTGATTGCGCCTATCGATAGGGGTACCGTAGTGCCTAATCATTATCGATAGGTGAAGTCACAACGGCAGTCACTCTCAAAGGCATTGATACCACTGTTGCCAGGGAAGAAAGTCGGATGTGAATGTCGTTGACTCTTGGCCTGGCTGTTGTATTTCGCGGGTGACGATCAAGTTTAAAGGATTGTGATGGCAACGGAAAAAATTAACTATATTGAATTACCAGCGACCGATATCGAAGGGACAAAGCGCTTCTTTGCCAAGGCATTCGGTTGGGAGTTTATTGATTACGGTCCTGATTATACGGCGATTTCTGGCGCCGGACTTGACGGTGGTTTCTATAGATCAAACTTGCGTGCTACTACCGATACTGGCAGCGCGCTTGTGGTTCTATATAGCGAGAACCTGGAGTTTTCACTTGCTCGGGTAGAGAGCGCAGACGGCATCATCACAAAACCCATATTTTCCTTTCCGGGTGGTCGCCGCTTCCATTTTACAGATCCAAGCGGTAATGAGTATGCGGTATGGTCAGAATAAAAGATCATGTGGCAAATATCTTTCTTGCAGTATCTCTGAACGAAGCAGGTTAAAATCAGGGCACAAAGATTGCAGCGATAACAATATAAAGAAATCGAACGCTGGCTTTGCCGGCGCCGTTGTTGACGGTCGTTACCTCAACGGGAGTTAGTAAATGAATTGGTTAAAGAGTCAGCAGGGAAAAGCAGAGAATCCTCTAGTGCTTGGAATTGGGGTTGGTATTGCTATTGGAGTTGCGTTAGGCGTGGCGCTTGAAAATTTAGCCCTCGGTATTGGTGTAGGTGTGGCAATTGGTGCTGGCATTGCGACGACTCAAAGTAAAAAGAAAGATGATACTGGTTCTGAAGAGTAAGCTATAAAGCCAGGCGGCGGAACGTCTGTTTGGATTGCCCAATCATGGTGCTTCGGACCTGCGATCTGCGGTTGCACCGCCAATCAAGGGCGTTACGAGTCAACCCCCATCATCAGGCCTGGAGGATTCATCATGAGCATTCGAAAAATCTGCTTCGTTATTTTTTTAAGTCTGTGTGTTGTTGCTCCTTCTGCAATCGCTCAAGTAGCACCGGAGAGGCTATTCCCTATTACGGATGTCGTTCCTGAGTACCCGATTCCAGCGATACGAGATGGTGCGGAAGGCTGGGTATTTGTGCAGTTCACGGTTACTGCTGCCGGCGGAGTTCGGGATGTTCGAGTTAGTGACTCGGAGCCACCCCAGATGTTTGATGAGGCGGCAATCTCTGCCGCTCAGCAATTCAGATTTGAGCCTCAAACAGAGAACGGAAATCCGATAGATGTTTCTGGCGTCGGCTACGTTTTTCGGTTTGATCTTTCTGAGACTGTAAGTTTAACTGCGCCAGAGGGAGCTATCTCGCGAGTAAATGACACCATGCGTCTGCCGCCCATTGAATTAATTTCTTCAGAAGGCTTTATACCCATTGTTGCGGTAGCGCCGAATTACCCTGAACAGGCGTTGGAGCAAGAAGTGGGGGGCTGGGTTATCGTGAGATTTACAGTCACTGAGGAGGGGGATGTTGAAGAGGCCGAAGTTGTTGATGCTGAGCCAGCGGGCCTGTTCGATGCTACTGCACTGCGAGCAGCGCAGGAATTCAGGTACGAGCCCAGGTTGTCGAACGGGCGGGCAGTGAGTGTCAGGGGTGTCTATCACATGTTTAAGTTTCGTCCATCAACGTGATTTGTGTACCAAAGACTCATAACAAACGGCTGTTGTCGCCTTGGGGGCTGGGACAGCCTTTGCGGCTACAGGCCCGCCGCAAAGCCGGGCGTTTTCCAGAATGAACCAGGACATGGATGAGCTGAAAAGCCTTATCACCAGGTGAAATGTATGCGGTCGCCATTCAGCTTTACACTACAATTTCAAATCACTACTTTCGTATCAATCCGAAAATCATTCACCAGAATACTGGTAAGTCGTATGAAACAGCTATCTTTAATCTTAGCCCTTACAGTAAGTCTCTTATTCACATCAGGTTCTGCATTCGCAGCTGAGCCATCCAAGGAGAACAACATGCAAAAAGTCCTGGGCATTGGTGGCCTGTTCTTTAGATCCGAGAATCCCGAGCGTCTTGCCAAGTGGTACGAGACACATTTGGGGATCTCGCTTGTGCCAACAAGTTACGACCAGAGGCCTTGGCATCAAGATGCAGGGCCTACCGTGTTTGCCCCGTTTGAACAGGATACAACTTACTTCGGGAATTCCGAAAAAAGCTGGATGATCAATTTCCGGGTGGCGGATCTCACAGCAATGATTGCTCAGCTCCGCACGGCTGGCATTACAGTTGAAGAGCCACAAAGCCATCCTAACGGCGAATTTGCCCGACTCCATGACCCGGAAGGCAATCCGATTGAACTCTGGGAGCCCAGAGAGCCAGAATGATTCATTCCTTTATGAATTTTGGTTGTTTAAATGAAAAACTGGAAACTATTGCCTAAAATTGAGAGTGTATCCAAGTATGTTGAGTGCTATTGGTTTTTGGAAAAAGAGGCAGATGACCGTAGCAACATCTTTCCCAGGCTTAATCCAGATCCTTCTCCTCATTTAATCATTGCCAATATAAATCGTACGTACCAGTATGCTCATGGATCAACATCCCAGTCTGTTAACGGAGATCATTGGATCTTTCCCCACCTAAAAACGTTTACTATGGATCACTCGGATCCATTTCGGATTGTTGGGATAAAATTCAGAGTAGGGGCGCTTTATTCTTTAAATCTAACTGATCCTGGATCTAACCTGGATAAGGTTCAGTCTATTGACATCAATAGGTTACCTGGTTTGGAGGCGTTTAGCTCAGAGCAGATGATAAATAACGCTGTAGAGCGGAAAGAGCAAGCATGCAATACACTTGATGAAATACTCTCTCCATGGTTCCTGACTGGTCACGAAGACAAGCATAGTGATTTGGTTCGCCAAATACTACCATTGCTTGGCGATACAGCCATAACTGACATCGGTAAAAAACTGCATCGATCACAGCGTACTGTTGAACGTAGTTTTGTTAGAGTGACAGGCCTGACTATGAAACAAGTCCACTCAATGATTCGTTTAGAGGAAATTCTTAACTATTTGTATCATCTTAATGAAGAAGATATTGACTGGGTTGATGTTGCCAGCCGGTATGCCTTCAGCGATCAGCCGCACTTGATTCGCCATCTAAAGAGCTCCATCGGTAGCACACCTGCTGTGTATGCACAAAAACGAGATCTAACTATAGATGTCTACGGGAATTTTGAATTTGGCTAAAAACTGTCGCTTTTCTTCAATCAATTCTGGTAGATGCGCACTAGAATCGCCGCTGTCAGTTATCGAAAGCAGGAAGAACGATGAAAGTAAAAATTCGCCAGTATATGGATTCAGATCTGGATGCGGTGCTTGATTCATGGGAGGTAGCAACACGAATGGCTCATGAATTTATGACCGATGAATTCATTGCGCAAGAGCGCAAGAATGTCGCTGATATTTACATTCCTAACACAGATACGTGGGTTGCAGAAGTAGACGGTAAGGTACAAGGCTTTATAGCGCTCATGGGTAATGAAGTTGGCGCGATATTTATTCAGCCTCATTGCCACGGCAGGGGGGTGGGTAAAGCGCTAATGGATAAAGCACAAAAATTGCATGGGGACCTTGAGGTTGAGGTGTTCAAAGAAAATGCCATTGGACGTAAATTTTACATCCGCTATGGTTTTGAGCATTTAGAAGATAAGCTGCATGAACCAACAGGGCAGCAATTGCTGCGACTGAAGTTTATTGCCAATAAACCCTGAGTTCTGGCGAACTGGCGTACTTGCATCGTCTGTTTCACCCAAAACGTGGCGTCCATCAGCCGCGAATTTTTACTTTCTTTGCTCCCGCCTGTTAATACTTTCTCGCCGCCATCGTCTGAGTTTATATGGGAGACCTCGCTATCACACAATTCGATTCGCCAGAAAACGATGCTAATCGGGAGATGCCTGACATTGATGCGCTTTTCAATGCCCATCATCAACAGGTATTCCGTGCAGCGTACCGAGTTACTGGCAGTTTGCAGGACGCGGAAGATATTCTGCAGTCGGTTTTCCTGCGACTACTTGCGGACAGAGAATCGGCAGCTCTGGGCGAGAATCCTGCCGCCTATCTCTGTCGTACGGCCATCAATGCCAGCATCGACCTGCTCCGCGCCAGGGTTCGCACTCAACACGAAAGTCTGATTGAAGAAGAACACGTTGCCACTCGGGGTCATGCCGAGACGATGTTGCGCCAGTCCGAACTGCGGCAGGGGCTACGCAAGGCAATGCTTACGCTGGATGGTATGACGGCCGAAGTCTTCGCCCTGCGATATTTCGAAGACTTCAGTAACGCCGAGATTGCCAGAATACTGAATACCACATCCAGCAGTGTTGGCGTGACCCTGCACAGGGCGCGCATACGCATGCAGGAAATCCTGGTTGAATTCGAAGGAGACAGCCAATGAAAGCTTACGATGAGAAGACTGAACTGCTTGAAGCTGCCATTGAGGCCATGCGGAATGACACACCTTCCGCCGCAGAGGAGTCCGATGCCGTGGCGCGTGTGCGGGCGCAAATTGACGCGCGCTCCGCAGCGGTCACACACCCCGCATTCAGCAGTTGGCAGAAAAATATACCGGACGTCCAGGCTGCCAAAGCGGCCAGCTGGAATTCTATCGAGGATTACATCGCCGCTATTCCCGCCTATCTGTCTGGCCAATTGTCGCCGGCCCAGGCGACACTGTTTGAGGAAGAGGCGCGTCAGTCTATTCCTTTGCGTCGCGCTTTGAACGAGGCGCGGGGGCGCGTGCAGACACATGCCTCGGTTGCTGCCAGGTCAGGTAGCATGGTGCGGATGCGTTGGCTGGCAGCAGTTGCTACTGTCGCTGCCATAGCATTAGCCGTGGTGCTGGTGATTCCCCAACTTCCTTCGCGCGATCAATCCCGGCTTGCGCAGATAAATACTGTGCAGGGCGAGCTCTATCAAATCGTCAACGGCGGTCTGGAAAAGCTGACACCGGGCACCTGGATTGACGGTCGCCAGCGAATTCGCTCTGGCCACAACAGCATGGCCATGATCGTTCTTGATGATGGTTCGCGTATCGAATTGGATGAGCGCTCCGAGCTGAGCATGACACGACGCGGCGCGGGCAATCGCATTGATGTCTCGCGCGGGCGCATCTTCGTGGAGGCTTCGCCACAAGGGTCGGGAACGCTGGATGTGTTTACCGATGAATTCGAGGTTTCAGTGACAGGGACTATATTCGAGGTGGCGCACGGCGCCAAAGGATCACGCGTAGCGGTCATCGAGGGTTCGGTCAATGTATCGCTGCGTGGCAATACAACCAGTCTGGCGCCGGGTGATGTGATGGGTTCCCGTGCCGATTATCTGGCTCGCAATATCGCTGAGGAAATCTCCTGGAGCGAGAACGCTGATCAATACATTGCCATGCTGCAGGAGGTCGCTTCGCTGCAGCAGGATCTGGCCGCAGTCATGGCTGTACCGCCCCGTTATTCCACACGTCTGCTCGACCTGGCGCCCGCGAGCACCGCTATCTATGTTGCCGTGCCCAATGCCCCGGAAAAAGCGGCTGAGATTTATGAAGTCATTCGTGCACGCATGCAGTCAAGCCAGATACTTGGCGATGTGTGGAATGATTTCGAGCAGCAGGCTGAGTCCCGGTATCTGGACGAAATGATGATCTGGATGCGCGAGATCGGCTACGCACTGGGTGAGGAGACTGTTTTTGCCATGACCATGGTGGGCACAGGTGATGCAGCGACTGCGCTGCCCGTAGTGCTTTCGGAAGTGGATGCTGACAGTTTCGCTGCCTCCTTTAACGACCAGCTTGAACTGGTTCGCCACGCGCTTGCCGCCGCGGGACATAACGAAGAACTTCCGATTAACCTGATTTATCACCCGACAGAGGCGAGGGACGAACAGTTATCCATACTCTTGTATCAAGACCTGCTCGTGGCGACAACCGATGCAGCGCTGATGGCTCAAATGTATGAAAACATGCAGTTCGGCAGCAGCACTTTCACGGAAACTGTTTTGCACGAGATGTTGCAGGCCAGCTATGAGCAGGGCACGGAGATTCTGGGAGCTGCGTACATCCCAAGCCTGCTTTCAGCCTCAGGGGAGGATCTGGAGGCGATTGAGTCAACCGGTCTGCATAACGCCGAAGTTCTGGTCGCGCAGTACCAACGCAGTGGCAATGGTGCAGTGCTGACGGCCGATCTGCTTTTCTCCGGCCCACGCACAGGTGCCATGTCATTGCTGGCCACCCCAGGGCCCATGGGATCACTGGAGTTCTTCTCCACCGATACAACGGTCGTTGCCGCGCTGCTATCGCGTGATCCGGGCGATATTCTGGATGAATTCGACACGCTCTTCGCAACGGCTGGGTCAGAGATTGAAGTTGAGTTGCAACTGTTCTACAACCTCATGGCAACTCTGGGAGGTGAAATCGCCATTGGACTCGATGGGCCGGTGTTGCCTACTCCGGCGTGGAAGGCGGTTATCGAAGCATATGACGCCGCAGGTTTGCAGGCGAGTATTGAGGCATCCGTCGCTCGCTTCAATGCGGTTTCAGCGGCTGAAGGTATATCTTTGGCGCTGGCCCCGTCCAATGTCAGTGGCTACAGCGGGTATCAGGTCAGTCTGGCTGTGGATGCGACTGTCACGGACGAAGCGCTCAATATTGATTCCACTGGGTTCCAATACGCCTACGTGGATGGCTACCTGGTTGCCGCACCCAATGCAGCACTGGTGGCCAGAGCAATCGGCGTTTATCAGAGTGGTTCATCTCTGCCGACGGCTGCGGAATATCGCGAACTTATGCTGCGCGATGGCTATCTGGATTTCTCCGCAGTCTATTTCAGCCGGCTCGGCGAGTTGCTGGATAGCTTGATGCAGCGACTGCCTGCCACTGTCACCGCCGAACAGCAGGCCGCAATTGCGTCGCTTAACATTGAGGTCGGCCCCTCAATGACCAGCGTGCTGGCATTGCCGGACAGAATGCGGATCACCCGCACAGGCGGCAGCGACCTGACCTTGCAACTGTTCTCAAATCTCGCTTTACTACAGCCTCTGCTGGATAACCTACAGGAGCCCGACGCGGCCGTATATTAAAGTGCTTTCTTCTGTCAAAGATGTGCCAGTTGCCAACGATGTGCCCGTCATCGAACTGGATAAGCTGTGCGTCAACTTTGACCGGCCCGTCCTGAACGGACTCTCGGCACAGATGCACGGCCACTGCATCGGCCTGCTCGGTCCCAATGGTGCCGGTAAGACGACGTTGCTCAATACGCTGTTGGGCTTTTACAAACCCTCTTCGGGTAAAGCGGCAATCCTTGGGCATGACCTCGGCAGTGGCAATCGTGCGGTACGCTCTTTGATTGGTTACATGCCAGAGCGCGACGCTTTCATCGCCGGCATGACCGGCATTCGCTTTGTACGCATGATGGGCGAGTTATCTGGTCTGAGTTCCCGAGCTGCATTGGAACGGGCTCATGAGGTTTTCTTCTATGTGGGGCTCGGAGAAGCCCGTTACCGCAACGTCGAAACCTATTCTCTTGGCATGAAGCAACTGGCCAAGCTCGCGCAGGCTATTGCCCATGGCCCGAAGTTGTTGTTCCTCGACGAACCCACTAATGGCCTGGACCCACCTGCCCGTGCGCGCATGTTGCAATTAATTCGCGAAATTCGCGATTCGGGTGATACGCATATCGTGATAGCCTCGCATCTGTTGCAGGACATCGAATCCTGTTGTGATGAAGTGCTGGTGCTCAAAGAGGGGCGCATCGCCAAATACTGCAACCTGGAACAAGAGCGACAAAGCAATCGTCAGTTTCTGCTGTTACAGATCCGTGGCAACGAGTCCGCTTTCGTGGACGGACTGCGCGCACTTGGTTGCGAAGTAGCCTTGCCCAACCGCCGTCGAATCAAGGTGATTATTCCGGAGCAACTGCAGGTGCGCGATCTCTATATGCTGGCGGATCAGATTGGCGTGCAGATCCGCAACATGGACTATAAACGGGACTCGCTGGAAGACATTTTTCTGCGTGCAATGGACGACTGATACCCATGACGATTTTCCAAAAGGCTTACCGGGGTTATGACGGTGCGATTACTGCGCCGCTGGAACGGATGCTGGTCATTTTTCGCTATGGTCTGGCCGACGTCTTTCGTTCACGCCTGTTTGTGGCATTCTTCGCCATCTGCTTTTTACCCTCGATTGGCCTGATGTGTTTGTTGTATGTTTTCCACAACCTGGATTTGCTGCTGCAACTGAATGTGGATCTGGACGACCTCATCACCATTAATGGCGAATTCTTCTATTTCTTTATGCAGGTTCCCCATGTTGTCATGCTCTTTGCGCTTGTTGTTGCCATAGGGCCGACTATGATCTCACCAGACCTGCGCAACAATGCGATGCCGCTGTACCTGTCTCGCTCACTCAGCAAATTTCATTACATCGCTGGCAAGGGGATGGTGTTGCTGGTGCTCGGCTCTGTTGTCACGTGGGTGCCAGGCCTCATGCTTATATTGCTACAGGGCTATCTGGGCGAGAGTGACTGGCTCAACGAACATGCACATCTATTGCTTGCTGCGCCGGTTTCTTCCCTGATCTGGCTTGTCAGTCTGACCCTTGTTGCGTTTGCCGTGTCTGCCTTTGTCAAGTGGAAGGCGCTGGCGCGCATGGTTTTTTTTGGGGTGTTTTTCATTGGTTCCGCATTGGGCGCTGTGATCGACGAAATTTTCGGCGGCTGGGCGGGCGACACGGTGAACCCGATTGTTGCACTGGAAATTCTGGCGTCAGAGTTTTATGGAATTACCAGTCCGGCTCACAATGCGGAAAATATTCCGTTGTGGGGAGCAGCGGTGGTCTTTCTGGTAGTCACGCTGACGGCAACCGTTGCGCTCACTCGTCGTATTCGCGCATTTCAGGTGGTGTCATGAAGCCAATGACGGTGCATCTGGAGCAGACAAAGGCAGAACGCAAAATAGAGCTAACGGATATTTCCAAGTTCTACGGCGATATCCTGGGCGTCAATCGTGTGAGCCTGAAGATTGAGCCGGGTATCACTGGTGTGGTAGGGCCTAACGGCGCTGGCAAGTCGACGTTGATGAACCTGATCGCTGGGCTGGTGCGTCCGACTGCCGGCACTCTGCATGTCTGTGGAACAACGCCAGCCATACCGGAGCAATTCTATCGGCAGATCGGTTACTGCACGCAGTACGATTCGTTTCCGGCCGGCATCACAGGCTACGATTTTATCCGCAATAACTTGCTTGTACATGGCTACGGCAGGTCGGGTGCTGCTGCTCTGACCGTGATGATGCTGGAAAAGGTAAACCTGACGGATGCTGCCCGGCGTCCGGTAGAGGGGTACAGCAAAGGCATGCGCCAGCGTATCAAGCTGGCTCAGGCAATCGCTCACCAGCCCGGCGTCCTGATTCTGGACGAACCACTCAATGGTCTGGACCCCATGGCGCGAGCCCAGGTGATCGATCTGTTTCGCGAGTACGCCGAGGCGGGCAGGATCGTGATGATCTCGAGCCAGATATTGCATGAAGTGGATCTGATCTCGGACCGCGTGGTGTTACTGAATAGCGGCTATCTGGTCGCCGCCGGTGATCTGACCAATATCCAGAGCGAAACGGGAGAACCCATGAAGATTTTCATCCGCAGCAGCGATGCAGGCGCCATCGCTGGGCGGGTGTTTGATCTTCAGGACGTGGTGGAAGCCCAGTTGCATTACGATGGCGGCGGCCTTTTCGTGCGCTCACGCAATGTCGATGCATTCTTTCTTGCGTTCAACCGCCAGGTGATCGACGAAGGCTGGCAAATCGAATCCATGGGTCCCGCCGATGAGACCGTCGAGGCAATCTACCAGCATCTGATCGTAGAGCAGCAGGTGGTCACATGAATAACGGGGATAATAATGCGACACCAATAACCGTGCCAGTATCGGCCAGTGGCGTATCGCTCTGGCTACGACAAGGAATCGCAATTTTCAGCATTGAGTCAGCCCGAATTCTGTTCTCGCGAAGGGCACTGCCTGCTTGCATCCTGGCGCTGTTGCCAATTCTGGTCTTTGCCAGCGCAGTATATGGGTCGATTCTGCAAGGCGATTCTGTGTTTGGGACCATTGAGAATGGCCGGCGTGCCTTTGGCTTTATCTTTTCCTCTTTGATACTGGGTGCCGTGATTTTCCTGGGTAGCGCCGGCATATTCACCACGCTGTTCCGGGGAGAAATTCTCGAGCGCAGCATCCACTACTATCTGTTGACGCCCGTACGTCGGGAAGTGTTGATCGCGGGAAAATTCCTGGCAGGCCTTGCTTGTGCGTTCCTGCTGTTCGGGCTGAGTACTGTGGCATCTTTCCTGCTGATGTATCTCACCCACGGGACGGGACCGCTTTTTACGGATTTGAACAATGGCATCGTTCTGCAACAATCAGGTCAGTATCTGGGCATCACGCTGTTGGCCTGCATGGGCTATGGTGCCATCTTCATGACAACCGGGTTGCTGTTCCGCAACCCTTTGATCCCGGTTGTGGTGATTGCAGGGTGGGAATTTATTCACTTTGTACTGCCACCAGCACTGAAAATATTCAGTGTGATTTATTACTTGAAGGGCCTTTTGCCCATCCCGATGGATGAAGGCAGTCTGGCGATCATCGTTGCACCACCACCGCTATGGGTGTCTATCGTCGGGATGCTTGTATTAAGCAGCGTGGCGTTGGCTGCTGCGGTGGTAGTATTGAAAAAGATGGAGCTTCGTTATACAGAAGAGTGAATGTCTTCCTCGTTCTGGCGACTTATACGAGTTCTACCCCGATTAGACGGACACGTCAGGAAAGCCTCATACTGGATAACAGGTGTGCTTATATCCGCTTCATCGGAACTCACAAGCCGTACAATGAAATTGATGCTCAGACAAATTGAGGTGCCCAATGGAAATTCGCCCGATTAAAACAAAAGCTGATAACAAGGCTACTTACTTTGGTTCATGTCTGTGTGGCACTGCGAAATTTGAAATCCAAGGTGAGTTTGACTGCTTTTACCTTTGTCACTGTCAGCATTGCCAAAAGGACACCGGGTCTGCTCACGCAGCAAATTTATTTTCACAGTCAGCTAAATTGATCTGGTTGTCGGGTTCGGATTCTGTGACTACGTTTACGCTGCCAGGTACTCGCCACAACAAAAGTTTTTGTCAGTTTTGCGGTTCAGCATTGCCGGGCACTCATGATACAGATCTGCTCGTCATTCCCGCCGGGTGTTTGGACACGGACGTCTGCATGTCGCCAACAGCGCATATCTTTACATCCAGCAAGGCTGATTGGGATAGCGGGTTAGAGGCGCTACCGAAGTTCAAGGGGCTACCGTCCTGATCACATTCGACTCGCGCCGGTTGGCTCAATCTTTAGGCGACAGGGAGAATATATGCCAGGTTCAAGAAAAGACCAAGTACTTCGAGTGCTTAGGATTGTCATGCCCATCGTGGCTATTTCCATTACCATTGTAATTGCCCCTTTGGATCTGGTGCCTCCCTGGATTGCACCATTACCGGATACGGTGCAAGAACAGATTGAGGATGCAGCTGATCAGGGGTTGGATGGCATCATCGTCTATGTCGATCAGGCGGGAAGGGCGCCACAGTTTTATGCGGCTGGCTGGAAGAATAAATTGACCGGGGAGCCGGCTGACCCACACGCATTATTCAGAATTGGCAGTATCAGCAAACTGTATATCGCCACGGCCGTTGCCAAACTGGTCAACAACGGGACTCTGTCTCTGGATGAACCCCTTGCGGACTATCTGCCCGCGCTTGCCGGGGAGGTTGACTATGCCGACCGGATTACTCTGCGCATGATGGTGCAGCATCGCAGTGGCATTCCAAATTTCACGGATGATGAAGAATGGGATTGGTTCGCTTCGCAGACAGACATCAACAAGGCTCTGGAACTGGTTCTGGGTGAACCCGCGGATTTTGAACCTGACGCGCGCTACAGTTACTCCAATACAAACTATCTGCTGATCGGTCGTATCCTGGATAACGTGTTGGGCTACAGCCATCACCAATATATCGCTGAAGAGATATTGACGCCTCTCGGGCTAACGAATACCTTCAGTTTGCTCAGCCAGGTGGAATACGACGATGTTGCCAGTGGGTACTGGTATGAATATGCCGATGATCTCAGGGAGATTGATCATGTCATCCCTGGTGGATCCATGATCGCTACGGCTCAGGACGTCGGAATCTTCCTGAGATCATTGCATGATGGCTCATTGCTTAGTGACGACGAGCAGGCAATCTACTCCTCCATATACGAATACGGACATACCGGCTGGGTGCCGGGATACTCCAGTATCGCCCGCTATCATGAGGACATTGATAGTGTTGTCGTTCAGTTTGTGAGTACAACTGGCGGAGACACCTGGGGGGTAGCAAACGTAATCGGCGGAAAGGCGACGGGCGTGTCGAGTATCATCTATAACCGCATTGTCCGAATTCTACACAGACAATAAATTGAGTTGTCTATATGTCTGAATAGTGCGAACAATGCGGAGACACTCCAACTTTACTCTGCGTCGTTTTCCTCCACCCCACCAAGCCAGCCGGCGCGGATTCGGCGCTTCAGCTCACTGGCATCCTCATCCACCTCAAGCTCGAAATCACCTCGCACCGGATTCAGTGTCACCGGCATGGTCTTCAATATGCCATCGCGAAACAGCGTGAACTCAACCTCATCGCCGGGGCTGTAGCGCCGGAGCAGGGCATTCAGGTTGCTGCCAATGCGGACCCCATCCATGGCCATCAATTCATCGCCGGCGTTGATGCCGGCGCGCCATGCGGCCCCATCCAGGCGGGGAGAAAACACCACCGGGGGATTGCCGCGCAGTGATGCATCCAGTGACACCTGGACCGGATCTTCACTGGTATCCTCACGGTCCATCACCCAGCCTATCGACTGCAGTGCGTCGGCCAGCGGCAGTGGCTGCGTGTCGTATACCCAGCCGTCCAGTTGTTCTGCCAGTGCGTCACCGCCGGCGGCTGCCAGCCGCTCGCGAAAATCGGCATAAGTGAAACCGCCGCCTCCGAGCGGAAAGTCGTCATACAGTGACGTCATGACGGTATCCAGGCTGCGGTCACCGTCGCTTGTCCGGCGGATCTCCAGATCGAGTACCAGGCCCAGCAGCCCACCCTGGCTGTAAAAGGACACCGTACGGTTGGGTTTGTCCGCGGCACGGTCGGCGCCGCGGTGAAAGCCCTTGGTCCAGGCTTCGAAACTGGCGCGCGCCAGCGTGTCCTGATTGTAGCCGGGGGCATCCACCACGCTGCTGATGGCATCGGCCAGCTGGTCACGATAATCGTCTAGGGGTACCAGTCCCGCGCGGACCGGCAGCAGTTGATCGTAATAGCTGGTCAGGCCTTCGGCGACCCAGAGCAGTTCCGTGTAATTGATATTCTGGTAGTCATACCGGTCGATAGCCGCCGGCCGAAAGCGCTTGACGTTCCAGGTGTGAAAAAACTCATGGGCCATCAGTCCCAGGAACCCCTGCCAGCGGTCCTCGTCCCAGAACGCGCGCGGGTCGGTATGCACCAGCGTGCTATTGTAGTACTCGGTACCCCCGCCCAGTCCGTCGCCGCTGTGCAACATGAACAGATAATAGTCTGTCGGCAAGCCAGTGTCAGAGTCGGCAAACACCTCGGCTGTTGCTGTCACCAGGGCACTCATGTCACGAGTGAGTCGCTCCTCATCACCATCCCAGATGCCGTGGATCATAAAATCTATATTCATGCCAGCGGCCTCAAAGGAGACCAGATCGAAGGTGCCGGCCTCAATCGGTGAGTCCACCAGCCGATCATAATGCGGCGCCACAAAGCGACCGGAATCCGGTTGTTCCATGCCGCTGGCAGCCTGCCAGCCGTCTGGCAGATCGATGGTGAGTTCTACGGGCTGATCGCGCAACTGATCAGCATACACAAACACCGCGGCCGGATTCAGAAAGGCATGTTCGGTATCAACGTGGCGGGTGCGATCGGACAGACTGTCCGCATAAACACGGTAGCGAACCACGACGTCTCCGGCGCCCGAATCGGGCCTGCTGACGCGCCAGGAAGACTTTGCGGTCTGCTCGAAGGCCAGGGCTTCGCCATTTTCATCGTTTACTTCCAGGCCGGAAACTGTGCCAACAAAGTCCAGTACCAGATACAGGCCGGAGCGCCAGACGGGCAGGTGAAAATCCAGCGTGTCGCCGGTCACGTCACTGAATCGTGCTTCGATGTTCACCTGTTGCATGGCGCGCTCGGACAGGTCCACCCGGTAACTGGTTTCTGCGGCGCTCACTGTGCAGCTCAGGCAAATCAATACGACTGACAGCAGGGCCGTCGTCAGAGTTTGTCGGCCATGGCTGGCACGTGCTTGCTTGACTCTCATAAACTATCCTCCGAAGGATAGAGAGGATAACCCAAAATCTGGTATTCATGCACGGCTCGAGCGATTTATTGACTCTCTGCTTGGCTAACGTTGGGTTTGGGCCGTGCCCCGGAGCCCTATAGACAGCCGGCAGAAACGCATAGTTAATTGTGTCGGGTATATTCATCAACGTTCCACTCCTTCAAATAAGGAAGTTCAGATGTTTCGGATAACTATGTGTGCCTGTTTACTGCTGAGTGGCTGCGCTGACCGGGAAACCTGTTTTAGCCCTGACTTTGGTCAAGAAAATTCAATCCGGTTAATTTCCATGCTTGAGCAAGGTGAAACCGATGCGCTTGAAGTCATACACGATGGTAATCTGGTCGCTTCCATAGGGGCTGTCAGGGTTAAAACGAATGTAGCCTCGGTACGCAAAAGCCTGATCAGTGGCCTGATCGGGATCGCCATCGAAAAAGGTCTTATTGACCCGGGGTCGACGCTGGAGGAGCTGGGTATCGATGAGAGATCGACACCGCTGTCACCCATGGAGGCAAGCGCTACCGTACTTGATCTGCTCAAAGCACGATCCGGTGTATACCTGCCGTCTATCGGCGAAAGTGGCGGGATGATAGAACGTCGGCCGGCGCGAGGCAGTTCGGCGCCTGGCGAAGTGTTTTACTACAACAACTGGGATTTCAACGTGCTGGGTTCAATTTTTGAGAATGAAACCGGCTTGGATCTGGGTGTTGCATTTAATGAGTGGATCGCGGCGCCGCTGGGTATGCAGGACTTCCAACCAGGAGATGTCCGCTATCAGGAAGCGGCATATACAGATCACAGGATGTACAGGTTTTACATGTCTGCTCGGGATCTCGCGCGTTTCGGATCGCTTTATGTGAACGAAGGTCGCTGGCAGGATGTGCAGATTATTCCGTCATACTGGATCGGCCAGACATTGACCAAGTATTCCGGGGTGCCATATAGCTCATATGTGGATGGGTATGGCTACTTGTGGTGGATTGATTCCGAGGGCGGGCGCTACTGGGCTGAGGGCTCCGGAGGTCAATATCTGATGATCGATCGGGTGAATAAGCTGGTAATGGTGACGTTAAACGACCGCGACCTGAAGTTGTTCAATTTCAGGCTTCACAATCCAATGGTGGCAGCGGCTACGTTCGAGGAGGTGGATGGTCTCTGGAACCAGGTGTCAGAGGCAGTAAGTCAACGTGGTGGTGCTGCCGCAACACGATAGCGCTAGCTGTGTCTCCTGAGTATCAGATTGCAATTTATAAAGAAATTCGTGAGTCCTTATAGATGCCACTCCTCGTGATGTGGAATGCATGATGGAGGTAGCTCGCAACAGCGTTTACTGGACGACACTATGCAGTTGAGTTTTTACAGATTATCATCAAGTTTTGTGGGAGAGACACAATCATGGTTGCCTTTCGCATTTACCTCATTCTGGTCGTTGTTGTATTGGGTGGATATACCTTTTTAGTGGGCGTCAATGAGGGTTGGAACCTGTTGCCAGTCTTTTTTGGCAGTATTGCGGAATTGGGCTGGCCGGGTCAGTTCAACCTGGATTTCTTGACCTTTCTTGGGCTCTCCGCAACCTGGGTCGCCTGGCGTCATCGGTTTGCCGCGCCCGGAATTGCTCTTGGAGTAGTTGCATTCTTTGGTGGCATGATGTTCCTCGCGCCTTATCTGATTTGGGCCATTGCCAAGGCAAAAGGTGATGCGAAGGCATTGCTGCTGGGCAATCATCAATTTGAGGATTGACGCGAAAAATTGAGGATGGACGCGAATGCTGCATGGGACAGGATGTGATAAGCCCAATAACGCAATGCATGGCGTTGGGGATTCATCGACACTACAAACGCTGGGGCTTGTCCCTTTTTTTACCCAGCAACTGGCTGACGTCGATTTGTTGCAGGCACGGCTGGCTCGTGTGATGGCAGTCCAGCGATCGAGAGTCACCGTCCTCTGCGGGGCAGGTGAGAGAATCGTAGAGCTTTCACCTGCCTTGCGGGAGGAGGCTGCCATTGATCGACCGACCGTGGGCGACTGGGTGCTGCTGGATGAGTCACTTTCGCGAATAGATAGGGTTCTTGAGCGGAAAACGTTGTTCAGACGCCTGGGAGCAGGGGTGAGCAATGAGCTTCAGCCCGTAGCCGCGAACATTGATACCCTGTTTATAGTGTCGTCCTGCAATGAAGAGTTCAAGGAATCCCGCCTGGAACGGTACCTTGCTCTGTGTGCTGATGCCGGCGCAACGCCTGTCATTGTTCTGACCAAGGCTGACATGGTTGACGACGCGGACAGCTATGTTCGCCGTGCACGAAAAATCCAGGCAGGCGTGGCGGTTGAGGCAGTCAATGCGCTTGATACGACATCTCTGGATGGCGTTCGTGCCTGGATTGATAACACGTCCACCATTGCACTTGTGGGTTCATCCGGCGTTGGAAAGTCTACAATCGTAAATACACTGGCAGGACGCTCTCTGGCCTCTACCGGCGAGATTCGCAATGACGACAAGAAAGGCCGCCATACAACGACGCACCGTCAACTACACATCTTGCCAACCGGCGGGCTTCTGATTGATGTCCCGGGTATGCGAGAGCTGAAGGTCGCAGAAATTGACAGCTCTATTGGTGCGGTTTTCGATGAAATTGAAATGCTTGCGGCTGGCTGTAAATTCTCGGACTGCCAACATGACGCGGAACCTGGTTGCGCGGTGCTTAGAGCGATCGAAGAAGGTAATCTTGATAGTCGTCGACTGTCCAACTATAAAAAGTTGCTACGAGAGAATACACTGGCAACGGCGACGCTGGCCCAGAAGCGCGCCCAGGGGCGGAAATTTGCAAAAATAGTAAAAGAAGTCAAAGCCATAAAGCAGGAAGAGAGCAGAAACTGAGTCTTCACAGGTTGTACTATTAACTCAGCCGCTTCGTGGTTTGGCAATATCCCGTCGATTGGTTACAGAGTGCCTGCATTCCGTCCTGCACCGCCCGCAGCCCGTCCTGTCAACTTGCTTAAGAGGCAGGGATGGCTTATCCTTCGAACATCCTGAACTTGGCCATTTGAGCCCAAGCGACCGGAAGGCGAGGTCGACACAACTGACGCTTGCATATGATTTAAAGACCTGAAAATCGGGGAATTCAGAATGATAAAAACTAAAAGATTGATTTCGGCGTTCATGTTGAGTGCCGGCGCGTTGATGTGTGCCTCTCCGGCGTTAAGCCAGTCCGGCACCGATGTTTCAGCTGGCGATTGGCCGGATTATAACGGCAATATGGCGGCACAGCGTTATTCGCCACTTGATCAGATTAATGCAGAAAACGTCAGCTCTCTGCAGATTGCATGGCGTCTGCCCACAGGCATGTTCGGGTCACAACCGGAATTTAATGCGACCTTCACGCCGCTGGAAGTCGATGGCGTGCTGTACACCACAATCGGTGCGCAGCGGGACATCGTAGCCATTGATGCCACGACAGGACAGCTTCTGTGGCAATGGCGTGCACAGGAAGGTGAACGCTTTGACAAGGCGCCCCGCAAAGGCTCCGGTCGGGGTGTGGCATTCTGGCGTGACGGTGACAAGCGACGAGTTCTGACGATTACGCCCGGCTTTTTCCTGGTTTCACTGGACGCCGACACCGGTTTGCCTGACCCCGAGTTCGGCGACAATGGCTGGATTGACATGCAGCAGGGGCTGCGCCTGGGCGAAGGTCGAGAGGATCTGGATATTGGCTCGTCCATGCCGCCATTTGTGATGAATGACGTGATTATTGTAGGGCCTGCCATGGCGGTGTCCATGCGTCCGCCATCAAAGTACAACGTGAAAGGTGACGTCCGCGCCTACGATGCGCGCACCGGCGAGCATCTCTGGACATTCAAGACCATCCCTGAGCCGGGTGAGTTCGGCAGCGAAACCTGGCTGGGTGACGGTGCTGAAATTACCGGTAACGCTGGTGTTTGGGCGCCCATGTCTGGTGATCCGGAGTTGGGCATTGCATATCTGCCAGTAGAGTCCGCAACAGGTGACCGATACGGCGGTGACCGGCCTGGTGCGAACCTGTTCTCCAGCAGTCTGGTTGCGGTGGACATCAAGACCGGTGAGCGTCGCTGGCACCAGCAGATGATTCATCATGATATCTGGGACTGGGATAACCCCGCCGCCCCGATTCTGGCTGATCTGCCCAACGGCCGTAAAATTGTCATGCAGGTAACCAAGCAGGCGTTTGTGTATACCTTCGACCGTGAGACTGGCGAGCCTGTCTGGCCGATTGAAGATCTGCCGGTACCGGCAGGTGATGTGCCTGGTGAATGGTATTCGCCGACGCAACCCTTCCCGACCAAACCTGCAGGTTTTGACCGCCAGGGTATTACCCTGGACGATCTGGTGGATTTCACTCCTGAAATTTACGCGGCCGCCCTGGAAGCGATTGAACCGTTCCGCCTGGGAACCAATCTGTACTCGCCACCGTCACTGCGAGGCGCACCGGATGGTACCAATGGTACATTGAGTCTGCCGTCAGCAACGGGTGGAGCCAACTGGGAAGGTGCAGCGCTTGATCCTGAAACCGGCATGTTATATGTGCCTTCGCGAACTGTAGTTGCCGTGTTGTCTGTCGCCAAGGATGAAAATTCTGACGTTGACTACAGTATGGCACTGGGTGTGCGTGTACCGCGGGCGATGGGATTGCCGATTGTCAAGCCACCCTATGGCCGTATCACTGCGATTGACATGAACAGTGGCGACCATGAATGGATGATTGCGAATGCTGACACGCCAGCGGCTATTGCCAACAACCCGGCGCTCAGTGGTGTGGATATTCCACGCACCGGTGTGGAAACCCGTTCGGGTCTGTTGCTCACCAAGACGCTGCTGTTCTCTGGTGAAGGCGTTGGCGGCGGCCCCATGCTGCGTGCCTACGACAAGCAGACTGGCGAAATTGTTGCGGAAATAGAAATGCCCGGCACACAGACTGGCCAGCCGTTCACATACGAACACGATGGCAAGCAGTATGTCGGCATGGTAGTCAGTGCTCGCGGTATGGCGTCAGAGTTAGTGGTTTATGCACTTCCGTAACATGCCGTTACGCGATTTGAACTTGAGGAGTAGTAGTACTATGCGTAATTTTATCTGTCGGGCGGCGCTTGCGCCGCTCCTGCTGCTGACCAGTCTGTCAGCACAAGCTGCAACCTGGGTACTTGATCCGGAAGATTCCAGTGTGATCTTCAAGTATTCCTACTCGGGTACGCCTTACGAGGGTGAGTTCAAGAATGTGCAGGCAACCTTTGACATTGACCTGCTCAATCCGGGTGCCTGCAAATTTGATGTCATCATTCCGATCGAAGATCTGGATGTTGGCAACGAAGAAACACAAAGCTATCTGCTGGATATTGAGCTGTTTGACGTTGATCAGTTTCCGACTGCAAGTTTCAAGGCGGAAAAATGCACGCTGGATTCACTCAATTCCTTTACAGCCGAGGGTGAGTTGACAATACGGGATCAAACCCGTCCGATGAGCTTTCCGTTTACGCTTGACATAAAAGACATGCGCTTTCACCTGACAAGTGAAGTGACTATCCAGCGTCTGGATTATGGTGTGGGCATGGGCTACTTTGCCAACACATCTGCGATACCCAATGACGTAACCGTTGCGGTTGACGTCTATGCGGTCATGAAATAATAAATCAGCCTATATCGTAAACAGGATACGACAATGTTCTCAAGATTGTTTTATAAATATCGTCAGGTGTCATTGATACTGGCGAGTTCCGTGCTGCTGGTGTCATGCGATCGGTTGATTACCCCCGGCTTTGAAACCAGTGTGGCAGAACTTCGCGGTGGCGCCTATACGCTGGATAAGGACCACGCATCGCTGCTGTGGAAGATCAACCATCTTGGTTTCTCAACTTATATAGGCCGGTTCAATGAATTCGATGCATCGCTGGATTTTGATGCCGAGAACGTTGAGAACTCCAGTCTGGAAGTTATCGTGGATACCTCCTCACTGGATGTAAACAACCCTGATTTCGCCGAAGATCTTCGCGGCTCTGACTGGTTTGATGTGGAGAACTTTCCGCAGGCTGTATTCAGAACAACCTCGTTTGTCGAGGCTGTTGATGAGGATACGTTTGTGTTTCAGGGTGACCTGACGCTACTGGGGAATACCGCGCCTGTCATGCTCACCGTTAACTTTCACGGTGGTGGTCGCAACTTCCTGACCCGGCGTTATACGCTCGGGTTCTCAGCAAGCACGACGTTCCAGCGTTCGGCGTTTGGTCTGGATAACATGGTAGCCTTTGGTGTTGGTGACGATATCGAACTGGAGATCCATGTTGAGTTTCAGGATGCCAATCAGTAGATAGTACGCCGAATTGCTTGCCGGTAATTCATATAATTAGTTACCGGAAATAAAAAAAGCCCCGCTTGTGAGAGCGGGGCTTTTTTATTTGGCTCGTTTACCAGAACAGCGCTTCTATCAGAAGCGCTTGGTCAGGCCAATCTCGAACGTACGGCCCAGCGGGCTGCCGATACGTGGGTCGTAACCCAGTTCCTGACGTGACTCAGGCGGCATTTCGTCTGCGATGTTAACCACAGAAGCGTTCAGCGTTGCATCCCAGCGAACCAGATCCATGGTGTAGTGGAAGTCAACTGAGATCCAGTCTTCGCCGTAAACACCATACAGGCTTGGGCCGAATGGATTGGTAGTGCCAGGCTGACGGCCGTTTGGCGTCAATGCAGCATCACCAACACGTGACCCGTCTGCATTAAAGTAACGGTCATCTTTCACGCCTTTGATGTACTGGGCTGTCAGACGGTAGTTCTGATCGCCCTGCATGTAGTTGGCGGTCAGGCTGCCGCGCCATTCAGACACTGCGTTAGCAATGGTGGCGAAGTTCAGGAAGCCCAGACGATCGGCACCCGGATCAATTGTGTAGCCGTCCAGCACGGTGGCTGTATAACGGAACTTGTTGATCTTGGTCGCGTTGGCGCTGAATGACAGATCGCCGGAGAACGCTGGCAGGTTATACACTGTCTGGATGTCAAAACCAGCAGTCAGCTGACCAGGACCGTTACCAAAGTCAGTACGTACCTGTGCGAAGTCTGCCGCACTGGTAACGCCCTGAACACAGCTGCCGTTGAAAACTACACGGCCGGCCAGTGGGTGTGAACAGTCAGCCAGTGCTGTACCGTTGGTAGGTACTGCACCTGAACCACTTGGCGGAATGCTGAAAACAGCAGACGCGATCTGGTTGGCAGATGCCAGCAGGCCGAGCTCGTTTTCAGTTTCGATGTTGAAGTAGTCAACAATAAAACGGAAGTCGCTGCCAGCAGTGAAGCCTTCAGATTGCCAGATGGCACCTGCGCTCCAGACTGTTGCCTCTTCAGGTTCAATGCCAGACTGGGTGACAGTCTGTGCGCCACGCCAGTTGCCAGCAGCAATCGTGTAGCTGTTGGTACCGTTTGCCACTTCGCCCGGCAGAACGTCTGCACCAGGTGCCTGGTAGTTGGTGCCATAGGAGCCGCGGAATGACAGATTGTCAGTTGCAGTCCATTGACCGGACACTTTATACACTGTTGAGTCCAGGCCGCCGGAGAATTCTTCATAACGAACAGCAGCTGACAGATAAACGCTGTCCAGCAGCGGCATGCTCAATTCGCCGAATACTGACGTCTGATCCTGTGTGCTGTAGTCAGGTACGTTAGTGCCGAAGAACTGGAACGGACCGGGACCGTCAGGTGTACAACCATTGTAGTTGGCATCTGCCGGGTCACGTGGAACCTGGCCATCAGTCGCCGGGTTCTGGCAAGGCGTAGAACCGTTGAAGAGCGGGTCACTGACAGTTTCGGAGTTTTCCGTGGTACGGAACTGGGTACCCAGTGCCCAACCCATTCTGCCGCCAGGCAGGTCGATTGGTGTTTCGCCGCTGAATACTGCGTCAAATGTCAGGTTCCAGTTGATATCCCGTGCAGCACGCTCGTTGAACAACCAGCGAATCAGCTCGTCCGAGTTTTCTGCGCCAGGAACATGGCTTGGGTTGGTCTGGCCGTAAACAGGCTGACCAGCAAAGTTGGATGCAAACGGGTTGTACCAGCTGCAGCCAGCGCTGCCTGCCAACGCGGCATTCTGTGTGCCGAATCGGTTAGGATTGGTATCGGGAACATTACAGTTTTCACCACCAAAACCATTCAGTGCTTCCTGAACACGGTACAGCATCATGTCGGGGCTGTCGGCGTACAGGTTGCTCTGGTTGTAGGTTGCCGCGATATCGTAGGTAATACCGTTGTCGAATTCACCTTCAAAGCCAGACGCAATGTGTGCGAACTTGTTGCGGATTTTGCTGGGCGTGGAATATTTGCCTTCTTCAGCAAATGTGTCCAGGCCGCCGTGAGCAAATGCGCGGTAAGTGATCGGCGTAAAGCCCTGTGTGACGGCGTAAGCCGGGTTGTTGGCAAAACCGGTGCGCTGTGCAAAGTCAGCTACAAACGGGTTGCTCTTGGGTACGTACAGCTGATATGTCGCGCCGCCGTGAATGGCGGGGCCGCGGATTACCGGCTGAGAGGGAGAGCCATACTGGTAAGGCGTATCAACCATGGAGTAGGCGGCACGAACGTAAAAGTCCATTGAGTCAGTGACTGCCGTCTTCACCTGACCGTACAGGCGATAGATGTCATTATCTGACACCAGGTTGTAGTAAGGAATATAGTTGTATGCACAGCTGAACGTGTTGACGTAGGTGCCACCAACAGCTTCACATGATTCCTGGGTGTAGTCGGAAATAACGCCACCAACCGGGTTGCCCCAGTCACCTGCACCATTACTGGAGGCAGGGTTGTAAGTCTGTGCGTCAGGCAGGGCTCCGCGCGGCAGCCAGCCAGCCAGGTTGGTCAGTGTAGACCAGGGGGCCGGGTTTTCGCTGTAAGGCAGGCGCGTAAAGCTGCGATCTGATGCGTCCAGGCGCGAGCGGTGCTCCCACTGTGCAGCCCATACTACATCAGTCTGATCGCCGCCAAAACCACCGATAATGCCCAGTGTATGGTCGCCACCGGAACCGTCGATTGCCTTGTAGGAAGACTGGATTTCAACACCGTCAAAGCTGTCGCGGCTGATAAAGTTTACAACACCGCCGGTTGCGTCAGCACCGTAGGTTACGGCAGCGCCATCCTTGAGGATTTCAGTTCGTGCCAGTGCAATGGACGGGATAACAGAGGTGTTCTGTGTTACACGACGGCCGTTGAACAGTGACAGGGTCTTGTCTGCGCCAATACCGCGCAGGTTGTAGCTGACGCTGCCGGTCAGGCCGGCGCCGCCGAAGTAGTAGGATTCACCGGAAGTGGCGCCGGAAATACTCAGGCTCTTGGCGAAATCCAGAGCTGACGGAGAACCGGACAGCTTCAGATCTTCCTGGGAATAAACTTCAACAGGAAGTGCTGCGTCTACCGGTGTACCGCGAATCAAGGAACCGGTTACAACAACTTCTTCGATTTCAGGCGCTTGCTGCGCAAATGCCAGTGTGGGTGCAACCAGTGATACGCAAGCAATGCACCGGTATAGTTCTTTTAATCTCATCGGGTTTCCCCCCCTTAAATACTTATTATTACTGCAGTTTGGTTTTAACTTGTGCATGAACGACGCGCGCGCAAGAAGAAACAAACAGGTGTGACATACCCTATCCGCAGGCACAATAGAAATGCACGACTCTATCGCACCCGGTCTCCCGATGCTTCAAGGGGCCTGGTCAGCCCTCTGTTTTCTTGTTTGTTCTGCTTGTTGTTGTTATTCATGCGGTGGATCAGGTGATGCAAACACTCCCCACGGCAGGTACTGCTCGAGAAGTGTTACCAATCTTCACAGAATGATCAGTTTGTTACTTTTCATAACACTTTGTTTTGCAATCAAAATCTGTGCGATCGATCGCTCGAATCTTAAACCATGGGGTTTCTCCGAGTCAATTTATTCCGGAGAATAACGCCGTATTGGGTCAGGGGTGCGCAACAAAGCGGTTAGATGTAGACTTGGTGTCAGATGACACTTCATAAACAGGACAAGCATCATGCTCACGCAAAAAACTGTGACAGTTGGCATTGCCGCGTTCGCGCTCAGTTGTTCGATTTCCGTCCTGGCACAGAACAGTCAGCCCGGGGCTGAAACATTTGCCATGACAACACCGGCGGAGGTTGGTCTGTCTGCCGAAAAACTGGCATTGGCAACAGCGGCGCTGCAGGCCAGTGTTGATGTTGGTGATATTGCAGGCGTGGTTGCTGCGATCATCAAGGATGACAAGCTGGTTTATGCTGAAGCTTTGGGGCACAGGGATATCGAACAGAACGCCCTCATGCCCTTTAATGCCCTGTTCCGGACGTATTCAATGACCCGTCCGGTGACTGCACTGGGGGTTATCATGCTGCATGACCGGGGTTTACTGAACGTAAATGATCCTGTGCAAAAGTACCTGCCACAGTTTGCGAACCAGGAGGTCCTCGGGAACCCGGAATCGACTTTCGTTTTTTCCATCCGGCCGCGGGTGGGCGATATCACGCTGGCGCAACTGCTGACTCACACATCCGGTATTGGCAGCCGTAGCTCACAACAATACCGTGCGCGTAATGTGCACAGCTACGATCAGACATTGCAGCAGGTGGTCGACAATGTTGCTGCACTACCCCTGTTTGAAAATCCCGGCACCCGTTTTCGCTACGGCATGCACTCGGAAGTTCTGGGCCGGGTGATTGAGGTTGTCACTGGCACGGATATCGAGACATTTTTTCAGCAGGAGATTTTTGCTGAACTGGGCATGACGGATACGGTGTTTTATGTTGATCCGGCGCGAGCCGCCCGTCTGGCTACTGTTTACCGGCCCGATGATGAAGGTCGCCTGCGACCGCACGAGATGGAAGCCATACCGGTAACCGAACCTCGCGCTTTAAAAAGCAGCGGCGTCGGACTGGTTTCTTCGACGGCTGATTTTCTGAAATTTTCACAGCTGTTGCTGAATAACGGCCGTGTGAACGGGCGACAGTTTATCAGTCCGGAGGCGGTACGACTGATGTCAGAAAATGCCGTGCCGGATGATCTGTTGCCAATTGGCCGCAATGGTTATTGGGCGGGTTCCGGCTGGAGTCTGGGAGGACTGGCGGTAGTGCTGGATCCGTCAGCCTATAATCACCGCGTCAATCCGGGAGAGTACTGGTGGGATGGCTCCGCCGGTACCCGCTTCTGGATTGATCCCGAAGAAAACATGATCACGATTGTAATGGCACAGGTTTCACCTGCCGGCGGCAATGGTTTTCGCGAACGCTTTAAAACGCTCGTCTATGAAGCACTAGAACCCTGATTCAGCGATACCTGCAAAGCTGGCGCGGATCAAACGTGCCAGGTCATGCGGGTTCAGTTCGATTTCCAGTCCACGTTTGCCGGCGCTGACAAAAACAGTGCCGAACTGTTGTGCGGTGTCATCGATAAACGTGCGCAGCAGCTTCTTCTGCCCGAGGGGACTGACGCCGCCGAGTATGTAACCTGTCGTGCGCTGTACGCGCCCGGCATCCGCCATGGCCGCTCTTTTAGCCCCTGCAGCGCGGGCAATCGCCTTCATATTCAACGTGGTTGAAACTGGCACGATGCCAACTACCAGTTCTTTTGTGTCAAGTTCGACCACCAGTGTCTTGAACACCTGCGCTGCCGGCACACCCATTTTTTCCGCCGCCTCCAGACCGTAAGAGGCGTGTTTGGGGTCGTGCGCATACTCGTGAATGGTATGCGCGATGCCGGCGTTTTTGGCGAGAGTGATGCCCGGTGTCATGGTTGGGGCCTAGCGGGGCGGCTCAATGACCTGACGCATTTCACCCAGTCCTTCAATGCCGATACGCACCACGTCTCCGGGTTGCAGGTATTGCGGAGGCTGCATGCCATCGCCTACGCCTTCTGGCGTGCCGGTGTATATCAGGTCGCCGGGCATCAGCGTCATGAATTGGCTCAGGTAGCTGACAATCTCGGCGACCCCAAACACCATCTGACTGGTATTGCCATTCTGGCGCATTTCGCCATTGATTTCTGACCACACCCGCAGGTTCTGGATATCGGCAATGCTGTGGCGGGTAACCAGCTGAGGGCCGAACGGGGCAAAGGTGTCAGCACTTTTACCTTTGACAAACTGACCGCCACGTTCGCGCTGAAAAGCCCGTTCAGAGACATCATTGCCAGTCGTGTAGCCAGCAACGTGATCAAGTGCATCTTCAACGCTGACATATTGAGCCTGTTTACCGATGACCACGACCAGTTCTGCCTCGTAATCCAGTTTAGTCACGCCGCGCGGCTGAATGACCGGTGCAAATGGGTCACTCAGAGCGGTGATGGCTTTCATGAACACCAGCGGCTCGGCCGGCACTTCAACAGCCATTTCGGCAGCGTGATCAATATAGTTGAAGCCAATGGCTACAATCTTGCCCACACCAGTGATTGGTGCAGCCAGACGCGGATTGCCATTGACCACCGGTAGGGTCTGCAGCGGTAGCTGCGCGATTCGAGAGAGGCTTTCATCAGACAGTTGATCCGGTGTCAGATCGGTGAGGTAGGCTGACAGGTCACGAATCCTGCCCTGCTCGTCGATCAGCCCTGGCTTCTCGGCGCCGGCGGGGCCAAAGCGAACCAGCGTCAACTCGGCCGCTGATGCGGTCAGACTGGCAAACAACAGCCCACAACAAGCCAGACACGTGGAAAGAAAGGCTGCGGTCCGGTAATTTCGGTTCTGGTGCTTCATTGTTGTGGTCTCGTTGTTATTGGCGTTGTCCGCATTATAGTAAAAATCAGCGTTTCTGGTTAGACTGAATGTTGTCACCATTTACGGATTTCCAATTATGTTTATTAAACACCTGACGTTGGCGGGCACTTCGTTGTTTGCCGCTTTAATTGCAAGCTCTGCACTGCTGGCACAAACCACCCTGATCACGAATGTTAACGGGTACACCATCAACAGCGATCGGGAGCTTGTGCAATTCTCGGCACTGCAGTTTACCGGCTCAACTGTGGATCAGGTTTACACCGCAAATCAGCCGCTGCCTGACGATGACAGTCTGACTGTCATAGATGGTCAGGGCAAAACGATGCTGCCGGGACTGATTGATGCGCATGGACACATTCTCAACTATGGTCTCAGTTTGCTGCGGGTTGACATGACCGGGACGCGATCTGAGCAGGAAGCTGTGGAGCGGGTGATTGCGTTTCAGCAGGCCAACCCGGGACTGCAGTGGATTCAGGGACGCGGCTGGAATCAGGTGTTATGGGACAGCAACGAGTTCCCCCGGGCCGCTGCGCTGGAGGCGGCGGACTCTGACGTGCCCATGTGGTTCAGCCGAATTGACGGACATGCCGGCTGGGCAAACCGCGCCGCCATCGAGCTGGCCGGTGTGGATGCGACCACGCCTGATCCCGATGGCGGTATGATCATGCGAGATTCTGAAGGGCGCCCCACGGGCACCTTTGTCAATAATGCCATGCGCTATATCACGCAGCATATTCCGTCGCCCAGTCTTGAGGATCAGAAGCTGGCGTTAATGAGAGCCATGCAGGCACTGGCTGCTGAAGGTCTGACCAGTGTGCATGATGCCAGTGTATCCACCACAACCTTGCAGGCATACAAAGAATTGCTGGAAGAAGGGCCGCTACCCATCCGGGTTTACGCCATGCTTGCCGGGCTTGATCCGCAACTGGCAGACAGACTGGCCGAGGGGCACTTTATCAGCGACGACAACATGTTGGTGGTGCGCAGCGTGAAAATTTCCGCTGACGGTGCGCTCGGCAGTCGCGGCGCCTATCTCAATGATGACTACACGGACATGCCGGGCCACCGGGGTCTGTTGCAGATTACCCCGGAACGGCTGACTCAGTTGATGAACCAGTCCATGGAGGCGGGTTTTCAGGTGAATGTGCATGCAATTGGCGATGGCGCCAATATGCTGGTGATGGATAATTTTGAGGCGTTGATTCAGGCCACAGACACGCGGGCGCAGCGGCATCGCATAGAGCACGCGCAGGTGCTGCGCTACGAAGATATTCTGCGTTTCAGCCAGTTGGGCGTAATACCGTCCATGCAGGGTATGCACGCAACCAGCGACAAAAACATGGCTCAGGACCGCCTGGGTGAGGTGCGTATTCATGGTGCATATGCCTGGCGCAAATTGCTCGATGCCGGTGCCATCATTGCCAACGGCTCGGATTTTCCGGTTGAGCCGGCCAACCCCTTCTACGGATTGCATGCCTCGATCACCCGACAGGATCATGAAAATCAACCACCTGGCGGCTGGTTTCCCGAGGAGCGCATGACGCGCGAAGAGGCACTGGTAAGTTTTACGCTGGATGCCGCTTTCGCAGCACATCAGGAAGACACCCTGGGGACACTGGAGCCCGGCAAAATGGCTGACTTCATTCTGATTGACCGTGACATTTTCGAGATTGCAGCAGAAGACATCTGGCAGCTCAATGCGGAGCAAACCTGGGTGGGTGGGCGCCTTGTCAGTGAGTCAGCGCAATGAGTCGCGCGCAGTCCCGGCGCCAGTTTTTCAAGACGTCTGGTGTCTTGCTAGCCGGGACGGTCGCCATTGCCTCGCGCATTGCCCGTGCGCAATCAGACATGGAAACCCTGTTTGATCAACGCCTGAGCGGTGAAGCCTTCTGGCGACAGGTGCGCGATGAGTTCACCTTCTCTGATGAAAAAGTCCCCATGAACGCGGCCAATCTGTGTCCTGCCTGGGGTCGTGTCAGTGAGCATGTGGCCAATCTGACAGCGGATATTGATCGTGATTGTTCATTTAACAACCGGGCAAAGTTTTCCGGGCTGCTGGAGCAGGCGCGCGAGACAGTCGCCCGCCAGTTGAATGTGGATGCTGATGAAATTGCACTGGTCAGGAACACCAGTGAAGCCAACAATATCATCAACAGCGGACTGGAGCTGACAGCGGGCGACGAAGTGCTGATCTGGGATGAAAATCACCCCACCAATCATGTCGCCTGGCAAGTCCGTGCGGCGCGCTACGGTTTTTCGGTGGTTAGTGTAGCAACACCATCGCAGTTGCAATCCCCGCAGGATCTGCTTGATCAGTTTGTTGCAGCCATGACGTCGCGCACCCGTGTGCTGGCGGTCACCCATGTGTCCAATGTTTCGGGTATAAAGTTGCCGATTGCCGAACTGGTGCAGGCTGCTCACGCGCGCGGCATTTATGTTCACGTGGACGGTGCGCAAACCTGGGGTGCCATGAAACTGGACCTGCGCGCATTGGGCGTGGACTCATTTACTGCCAGTGCACACAAGTGGTACATGGGGCCTAAAGAGGTGGGTCTGCTGTATGTCCGACAGGAGAATATTGAGCGCATCTGGCCTGGCGTGGTTGCGTCTGGCTGGGGCAATGGTCCGCTGACAAGGCAGTTGGGCGCGCGCAAGTTCGAATCCCTGGGACAGCGTGATGACGCTGCGCTTGCGGCACTGGGACTGACCGCCCGTATTCATGACTTCATTGGTCCGGACAGAATTGAGCAACGGATTGTCAGTCTGTCTCAACAGCTGAAAAACAAGGCTGTAGCCGGCGGGCTCACACTGGTAACACCGCTGAACCCGGCGCTGAGCTTTGGGGTGTGCATTATTGAAGCGCCTGCGGGGCAGGGAGGCAATGTATCCAACCGGTTGTATGACGAACATGGTATTGCGGGTGCCGGAACGGGCGGATTGCGATTGTGTCCCGGTATTTACAATACCCCTGCACATGTGGATCGGGCAGTTGCCGGTGCTGTTGCTCTGTTGACGTAATAGATGTCGTCAAAAAGGGCACTCAATCAGGATAAATAATACATGTTGTTGGAAGCAGTCTGGATAGGTTTTGCCTTCAGTATAGGATTGCTGGTCAGAGTGTTTGGCCTGCCCCCTTTGGTCGGATACCTGGCCGCGGGTTTTGCCATTTCCACATTCGCAGTTGATCTGGGTCTGCCGCTTGAATCGGGTGAAGTACTGGAACATGTAGCGCATCTGGGTGTGTTGCTGTTGCTGTTTACCGTGGGGTTGAAACTCAATATCCGCAGTCTGTTAAAACTTGAAGTATTCGGTGGCGGGCTGATTCATTTTGGTGTCACGGTATTGATTCTGGCCCCCGTCTTTTTCTGGGTTATGTCGCTGGAATTGTATCCGGCGGTGATGCTGGCGGTAGCGCTGGCTTTTTCCAGCACGGTGCTTGCTGCAAAGGTGCTGGAGACCAAGCGTGAACTCAGAGCCTTCCATGGGCGGGTGGCCATCGGTATCTTGGTAGTGCAGGATCTGATCGCGTTGATTGTGATGTCTGTCGCCAGTGGTGTGACACCGTCGCCATGGGCGCTATTGGTATTCCTGCTGCCGTTTGCCCGGCCACTGCTGTATCGCCTTCTGGATGCCAGCGGGCACGACGAATTGCAGATATTGTTCGGTTTGCTGGTTGCACTGGTTGTGGGTGGATACGGGTTCGAGTTGGTCGGACTGAGTTCCGAGTTGGGTGCGCTGGTGCTGGGTGCTCTACTCGCCAAACATCGCCGGGCCGGAGAACTGTCCAAGTCCCTATGGGGTATCAAGGAATTTTTTCTGGTTGGCTTTTTTCTGCAGATAGGGATTGGTGGATTGCCTGATCAGCAGGCCTGGGTGTTTGCGCTGATCATGGTTGCGCTATTGCCCCTGAAAGGTGTGCTGTTCTTTCTATTGCTGGTAACTTTCAAGCTGCGCGCACGCAGTGCTTTTCTTTCCAGTCTGAGCCTGACCAACTACAGTGAATTCGGCTTGATAGTTGCCAGTATCGTCCTGCCTGAGTGGCTGGTGCCGCTGGCACTGACGGCGGCGCTGTCGTTTGTTATCAGCGCGCCTCTGAACAGGTTGGCGCACCCGCTGTATGAGCGCCTGGCCAACAGACTGTTGCCCTACGAGCGTGACACCAGGCACCCGGACGAGCAACCGGTGTCGCTGGGCGATGCCCAGGTACTGATCATGGGATTGGGACGAACCGGCACCTCGGCATACGAACACCTGAAAGACCGCTGTCGCATAGTTGCCCTGGACTCTGACCCGGCACGCGTGGAAATGCACACCATGATGAATCACAATGTGTTTTTTGCTGATGCAGAGGATCAGGTGTTCTGGCAGAGTCTGGATCTGGGTTCGGTCAACGCGGTTATACTTACCATTAATGACATGGAGGCGAAGATTATTGCCGCCCGCAAATTGCGTCAGAGTGGATTCAAGGGTCTGATCGTGTCTCACAGCATGCATGCTGATGAGGCGGAAAAGATTATTGCTGCCGGTGCTGATCAGACTTATCTGACAATGTCAGAAGCGGGTGTTGGTCTGGCAGAGCATGTGTTTCAATCCGGACTGGCTAACGGTTAGCCGATTTTAATGCGACTTCAAGAAGGCCGTCTCTGCGCAGGACGCTGTGATTGACTGAAAATTCTTTCAGCATTGATGTGACCCTGGCTTGCGGTCGGGGATAGGAGGGCAGTGACGCATAAGTGCCGGGTCTTACACTGATCTGATTCTGGCTTAAAATGCCATATTCCCGGTTTAATACATCGGTTCCCGGTTTCAAGAGCAGATAGGCGTGGGCCAGTGTTGCGGGTGAGAGAAAAGGCGTCAGCACATCCGCAAATGCCCGCAGCGCAATATCATCCAGGTAGTTAAAAAAGTCCCAGAACAGGCAGACGTCAAAGCGGGTATCAGGTGAATAGTTGATGACGCTGCTGAAACGCTCCTTCCACAGTCTGTAGAGTGCATCCTCTTCTGCTTTTTTGTCAGGTATTTGACCGGGTGCGGTTGTGGGTTTGGCAACAGGAGGCGGCACCAGCGCATCATGCAATGCGCTGAAATGCAGTCGACAGCGACGCTGCCCGAACAGTTCGACTGTTTCATGAACGCCCATGCCGATATCAAATACCATCAGCGGTGACCTGTTAGCCACGCGCTCAAGTATGTCTGGCATCAGCCTGGACGGCAGCGTTTCGGTTGCCGGCATGATGAATTTTTCCGCTACACTCACCGTCAGGCTGGTTTGTCAGTTGTGCCAGGTGCTTTTATTGACGCTGCGCTGGTGTTGCTGTTGGCATGGCTTGGATCAATATCAATAGTGCCTTTGAAACGCGCACCTTCTTCAAGCGTCATTTTCGGGGTAACGATGTTACCTTTTATGACACTGGTGCTGGAGACTATCACTTTTTCCTTGCCGGTGATGTCGCCGTGAACCTCACCATCAATACGGATGACCTTTGCTGTGATATCGGCATTGAGTTTGCCGGTTTTGCCGATGGTCAATTCATGCGAGGCCAGGCTCACCGAACCATCAACATGGCCTTCAATCAGCAGGTTTTCGTCGCCGGATATATCACCCTTGACCTTGATTGTAGCGCCCAGTGTCGCGGACTTGCCGGATGCAGATGCTGCAGGTGCCTTGACGTTGCTGCTGCCCTGAGGTGTGCCGGCCTGTGGACTGACTTGAGTTTCGGGTCGTTCTGGTTGTTTGTCCTTGTTTCTGTCAAACATATTGCTCACCGCTGAAGTTGTAGTTATGACGCCGAATGTAGCAAGTAACGTGTTCGCTGACAATGGCGTCGCTCATATTGTTAACCAGTTATCATTCTGGGTGGTGACAAGCCCGTTGTGTCTGCCCTATTATGAAAGCGCAATTATTCTGCCATGATTCTGTGACAGGCCTCTGAAATATGTCAGAGGAAAAGTCAAAAGAGCAGTCAGAATAATAATTAAAGCAAGGATGTCCATGCGACGTAACCGAACATTGACACTGGTAGTAATCGTTGCATTGTTGACGGCGATTGGCCCGCCGGTTGCCGCCATTCTTCTGGCGCAGCAACAGGGCGTCCAGATTGCCATGTCCCAGGCCCGCAGTTATGCCAGAGTTGTCGCAGAACGGTCAGACCGGGCAGTGACCCAGATGCAGGCGTCAATTGACCGGATGCTGGCGTTGAACAGAACAGACCCTTGCTCGGATGCCATGTTGCTTGAGATGCGTTCGCTGGGACTGAGCATGGAGTTCATGAAAGTTGTGGGTGCCCTTAATGGCCGGCAACTACTCTGTTCAACCTTGGGCATCCATAGGCCGGCGCTCGACCTGGGTCCGCCGGATGAAGTAACGCCATTGGGGACAGAGCTCAGGTTGAGTGCGCCAATGCCTCTGGCCACAGATACGCCTTACATTTCAATCGCCCGTGACGGGTTTGTGGCCATGGCACACCGCAATCAGGCGGTTGACCTGGCGGTGGATCTGGACGGCGCCATTTTTGCGACATTCAATCCGGCAACCAGCGAAATCCGCACTGTCAGCGGCGCCGTCATGCCGCATTGGGTGACTATGCTGGGTGACCGCCAGGCGGGTGAATTTATTGATAACGGCTATGTGGTCGCAATCCTGTACTCCAGCCAGGTAAACGCAACCGGGGCACTGGCAGCAATCCCACTGCAATACGTGGACGAAAGAATTTATGAAATCAGTATCAGGTTGTTGCCGGTTTCATTACTGGCAGCGCTGATTCTTACGCTGACATTTCTGTACGTGGCGCGCAATCAGACATCGCTGGCATCCCAGATCCGGCAGGGACTCAGGCGGGGTCAGTTTTACCTTGAGTATCAGCCCGTAATTGAGTTAAAAACGGGCGCCTGGACTGGCGCGGAGGCACTGCTCAGATGGCGGCGCCCGGATGGGGAGATAATGCTGCCCGATACCTTTATCCCGGCGGCAGAGCAGTCCGGACTGATCACCAGAATTACCGAACGTGTTATCGAGCTGGTTGAGGCTGATCTGGGTGATTTTCTGCGTAACAATCCGCTCATGATGGTTGCGATCAACCTGTCTTCGAGTGATCTCGAATCGCCGGCTGCTGCCCAGGCAGTGATTGAGATGATTGAGCGCAGCAGCCTCTCACCTGGTCAGATAATGATTGAGATGACCGAGCGCGTGATTGTCAATCCGGAACAGGCGCGTACCGTGCTGGAAAAATTGCAGGCCTTTGGAGTCAGGGTGGCCATTGATGATTTTGGTACCGGATACAGCAGTTTGTCCTATCTGGAAACAATGCCGTTCGACTGCCTCAAGATAGACCGTTTATTTGTGGAAGCGATAGATACGGACGCAGCAACCAGCCGGGTTGTGCTGCATATCATTGAAATGGCGGCCACGCTGGGATTGAATGTGGTGGCTGAAGGTGTTGAAACCGAAGCCCAGGCGAGCTACCTGAACGAGCGTGGCGTTCGATACGCCCAGGGTTGGTTGTACAGCAAATCTCTGGCCGCTGCGGATTTCATGAGTGGTTATCGGCCCGGTCCGGCGACATGAATACGGCCTCCGCCGTCCTTTTTTGCGCTATACATTGCCTGATCTGCATGTCGCAACAACGTGTCCCTGTCGAAGCCGTTATCCGGCAGATAGGCGATGCCAATGCTCGGCGTAACCTCAACAACCAGATCCTCAAAGCTGAATGGTCGTGACAGTTCAGCCAGAATCTTGTCGGCAACTGCACGGGTATCAACCTGGCCTGACATACTTTCAAGCAGGACAACAAATTCGTCACCTGCCAGTCTGGCTGCTGTATCCGAGCCACGGATGCAGGTCTGTAATCGCCGGGCGACCTGCCTGAGTGTCATGTCGCCGACATCATGACCATAGGTGTCATTGATGGCTTTGAAATTATCCAGATCAATGAAAAACACCGCCAGTTTGCTGCCGTTGCGTTCTGCGCGGCTGATTGCGGACGTCATGCGGTCATGAAACAGTTGCCGGTTAGGTAACTCAGTCAGGCTGTCATACAGTGCCAGATGCTGAAGCCGGTTTAACAGCTGGTGTCGCTCAATGACAATAGCGATCTGGGTTTCGACAAAATGCAGCAAAGCCAGCTCTCCGGCTTTTAATGCAGACCGGTTTTTTACTTTGCAGCTGAAGCTGGTGTCGTGAGTTGCTGCCTGGTGCAACTCAATACGGAAGCCCTGATCAGGCAGGATGGTTTGCACGATGGGCTCTACTTTCCTGGCCAGATCCTGCAAATCGGTTGCTGAATAGGACGTCTCCGCGATAGCGTACATGGCCTGCTGCCTGGCTTCTATCTGTTTGCGACCGGTTACATCCCGGGCCACAGCGATGCGCAGTCTGTCATCTTCCGACCAGCGGGCAGACCACATGATATGTGCTGTACTGCCATCCTTGCGAATATAACGATTCTCGAAGTGGGGCAGTTTTACGCCTTCCATGACGTCTGCGGCTGCCTGAAGAGTGGCCTGGCGGTCATCGGGATGGACCAGGGATATCATCGGCTGGCCAATCAGTTCCTGCTGGGTATAACCAAAAATCCGTTCACAACCGGCGCTGACGTATACAAAGTTTCCGTCTGTATCAACAACACAAATAGCGTCCAGCAGCAGATCCATATAGTTGCTGAGGGCATTAAATGTTCTGGCGGGCATGGTCGGATCCGGTTCAGGGTCGATTTCTGATTCAATCAATGATCAGCTAGAATACCGGATTGAAGCGGATTTTTCATCCAGCAGGTGCGTGAATCATGAGAACCTTATACCCGGAAATTGAACCATACAATACGGGCATGTTGCCTGTATCCGACTTGCATAGTCTGTATTTTGAGCAGGTTGGCAATCCGCACGGCAAGCCGGTGGTATTTTTACACGGCGGTCCCGGTGGAGGTGTCAATGCAAACTACCGGCGCTATTTTGACCCGCAGAAGTGGCGTGTCATTCTGTTTGATCAGCGTGGCTGTGGCCGAAGCACGCCTTTTGCAGAAATACGTGATAACACCACCTGGGATCTGGTGGCCGATATTGAAAGGCTGCGTGAACATCTGGGTATCACGCGCTGGGCTGTGTTTGGAGGATCCTGGGGATCCACGCTGTCATTAACTTACGCCGTCACGCATCCGGACGCCTGTACGGAATTGTTTCTGCGCGGCATATTCCTGCTGCGCAAAAAGGAGATTGACTGGTTTTATCAGGAAGGCTGTTCCCGGCTTTTCCCTGACCTGTGGGCAGCTTACCTGAAACCGGTTCCGCCGGATGAGCGTGATGATCTGGTGGCCGCGTATTTTAAAAGACTGACGTCGGATGATCCTGCAGTTCGTAAAGAAGCCGCAAAGGCATGGTCCATCTGGGAAGGATCAACGTCAAAACTGATGTTTGACCCGGGAGCGGCGCAGCAGTTTGGTGATGACCGGTTTGCTGACGCGTTTGCGCGAATTGAGTGTCACTATTTCACCAACAAGGGTTTTTTCAGCGAAGATAATTTTTTATTAAACAATGTTCACAAAATCCGGCATATTCCAACGGTAATAGTGCACGGCCGTTACGATGTTATCTGCCCGGTGGAAAATGCCTGGGATTTGCATCAGGCATTTCCCGAATCGGAATTGCACATTGTTCCTGATGCCGGCCACTCACTGTCGGAGCCGGGAATCACATCCAGGTTGCTGGAGTATACGGATCGCTGGTCATGATTGTGTTGTGTCGCCCAGATTGAACAAGGTGATACCTGCATCATCCGCTTCCCCGTCTGTACCAAAAAGGTATGCACAACCTTTGCCAGAAGTTTTGGCTTTGTACATGGCCTGGTCTGCCTGGCGCAGCAGTTGATCCTCCGCGGTGTCCTTTGACTGTGGGAAGACACTGATGCCCAGACTGGCCGACACTTTACAGCTGTGCCCATCAATGTTGAACGGATCGGCAGCAGCTTTAAGGAGGCGGCGCACGACCGGCTTGATATCTGCCAGCGTCTGCATGCCGCCGAGCATGACAACAAACTCGTCGCCCCCCAGTCTGGCGGCGGTATCGCCTTCGCGAATCGATTCGCGCAGACGGTCAGCCAGTGCCTGCAACAACCGGTCTCCGGTTTCGTGTCCGTGGGTATCATTTACGTCCTTGAATCCATCCAGGTCCAGATATACTACGGCGAGTTTGTTACCGAGTCGCTTCGCACTGGCCATGGCCTGGTGCAGGCGGTCGGCAAACAGCCGGCGGTTGGGTAACCCCGTCAAGGCGTCAAAATGGGCAATTTTTTCCATCTCCGCCTCGTGATCCTTCAGGTGTGTAATGTCGGTGGAAATGCCCAGTATGCCAACGATGCTTGCTGGTTCGTCATCATCGTAAATGGGGGATTTTATTTCCAGGTAGACAATGCGCTGCCCGTTCTCAAGCGGCACCTCGACTTCTTCCCGGGTCTTTTCGCCCGCCAGCACGCGCTGGTCAATCTGCTTGATATGTTGACAGGTTGATGCAGGGAAAAACTGATCGTCGGTCGCCCCGGCCAGCGCTTGTGCATCACACTGAAACAGATCCAGCGTCGCGCGATTGGCATAGGTATAGCGACGTTGTGCGTCCTTGATGTAGATGTAAGATTGTACGTAGTCCAGAGCCGCTCTGAAGTGCTCGGCATCTGCATTGGCATGGCGGAGTGCCAGCTCCATGTTCTTGCGCGTGGTGAAATCCGAGATACTGCCAATCATGCGTGTGGGTTTGTTGTTGATGTCCCGACTGACAATGGCTCCGCGGTCCAGAATCCATTTATACTGACCATCCTCACAACGCAGGCGGAATTCGTTGACATACGTTTGCGTGCGTCCGTCAAGATAGGCCTGTAATACGGTTCTGGCATGGTGAAGATCGTCCGGATGAATCCGGGATTCCCATTCCTGAATCGAATTGGATATCTGTGTAATGCCAAGCATGTTGCGCCAGCCGCGGGAGTAGTAAACCGAATTGGCGGCAATATCCCAGTCCCAGACGCCATCGCCCGGCCCGTCCAGAGCGAAACGCCAGCGCAGTTCACTGGCTTTCAACTGCTCTTCGCGCTCCCTTGCCTCGGCGGTCAGTTTTTCGGCCAGCTGCATGGCACTATTGCGGGTACGTGACAGACTTAATATCAGCAGAAACAGCAAGACACTGGAGACGCTGCCACCGAGCAGGGTAAGCCCTGCAGCTGAATAGTCGGCAATTCGTGCGCTTGGCAGTCTGCTAAACCGCAACAGCCAGCGGGTGCCGTTAAAGTCGATAATATGCTCAGTTCCGGCTGTCTCTCTTCCGGGTGAGTTGTCAGCCTGCTGATTGCTGAACAGTAACGTGTCCTCATTGGCGGCGCCGTCATAAATGGCCATGCCAATGCCTCTGTTCTCAAAGGATTCGTGGTCATCCAGGATGCCGCGCATCAGATCCGCCATCCGGTACGGACTGTATACCCAGCCGGTTATCGCAGTTGCACGCTGCTGCAAAGTGCTGAGGGGCGCGCCGGCCCGATAAACCGGCACATACATCAGAGTGCCTGCCTGCACATCTTCGCCGGTCTCCTGCAGTAGTTCTACCTTGCCGGAAAGTGCGGCATTGCCGGTGTCTCTGGCCTGCTGCATGGCCGCCCGGCGCACCGGTTCAGAGTACATGTCATAGCCGAATGCCTGCTGGTTACGCAGATCAAACGGTTCCAGGTAAACAATTGAGGTATAAAACTCCCGGTCGCCCGGCGGTGTTATCTGATAATCTGGAAAACCCTCTGCTCTGACCGACGTCTGATGATTGTCCAGGTCGTCAGGTGCTACGATCAGGCTGAGTCCGATACCCTGAATATTGGTCAGCGTTGCCTCGGAGCGTAACAGGTCGGTGTAAAGTCGCCACTGGTTGCGGTCAACTTCATCGGTCACCTGGAACAGACCGGCGACACTGCGCAGAATCACGGCGTATGTCTGTAACCGTTCTTCCACCTTAACGGCAATCTGACTGGCGGCAAATCTGATTTCATCGTTTGCAGCGTGGCGTGCAGTGTTCGCAAAGCCTGCTGCAACACTGAATGTCACGAGAAGAAAAAAGATGAGAACTGACCAGGCGAATACCGGATTGCGCGTAAACTGAGGTAATTTGGTCAGCAACATAGTCTTTTATTTGGAGGCGTGTCAGGAGATGATACCGGTTACTGCCGATGCCGGAAACCACAATTAGATCAGGTTAACAGAAATAATGATAGAAAATATACAGATAGAGTCTGTGACCGCACTGATCGTCGGCGCCGGTCCGGCGGGGTTAATGGCGGCTGAGCAACTGGCTGATGCCGGTGTGGATGTCATGATTTGTGATGCAATGCCGTCATTTGCCCGCAAATTTCTGCGTGCCGGTGTCGGTGGCCTCAACCTCACCCACAGTGAGCAAAAGCAGCAGTTTTTGAGCCACTATCGCGGGTCAGTAAACGCTGCGGACTGGGTTGGCGGGTTTGATGCACAGGACGTGGAAAATTGGGTGAACGCGCTCGGCATTGAGACGTTTACCGGCAGTTCCGGCAGAGTGTTTCCGGTACAGAAAAAGGCCTCGCCGCTGTTGCGCGCGTGGCTGAATCGCCTGCGTGAAATGGGCGTGGTAATGGAATCCCGACATCGTTGGCAAGGATGGCTGAACCCGGCGTCAGCGAGTGCCACTGATGCCTGGCGCATTCATCGTTTTGAAACACCGGCCGGCGAGCGGCTGATCCGTGCAAAGGTCTGTGTGCTTGCGTTGGGTGGCGGCAGCTGGGCCCGGCTGGGCTCGGATGGACAGTGGCAGACATGGCTGGCAGCTCATGGCGTTGAATGCGCGCCCTTCAAGCCCGCCAACTGCGGTTTTGACTATCACTGGAGTGAGCATTTTCTGGCTCGCTTTGGAGGTGAACCGTTAAAAGCTGTGCGACTCGTGGTTGAGGATGGTGACGGGATATTTTCACGCAAGGGTGAAGCACTGCTAAGTCGCAATGGTATCGAAGGCGGGCTGATATATCAGGTATCAGCGACGTTGAGAGAATTGATCGATATGCAGGGAGAGGTAACCCTCTATTGGGACTTGTTGCCTGACAGCTCATCAGATGCCGTCAGACGGGCACTGGAAGCTCCGCGAGGAAAAACATCCATGAGTAATTTTCTGCGCAAACGATTGAGGTTGAGCAGCCTGAAAGTTTCCTTGCTGCGCGAACTGGCCCCGGAGGCCTTCCCCCGGGCGGGCGATCTGGCACTGGCCATAAAACGACTGCCGATGACGCTGAGATCCGCCAGGCCGCTGGATGAAGCCATCAGCACTGCCGGAGGTGTTGTTAGCTGGGCGCTGACAGATGATCTGATGCTGAAAAGGCATGCGGGTGTCTACTGCGCCGGTGAAATGCTGGACTGGGAAGCGCCTACCGGTGGGTATTTGCTGACTGCAGTGTTTGCCAGTGGTCGTCGTGCCGGCGCCGGTGCGGTAGAATACCTGCGAGCCGGGCCAGCCCGCGCCCCGGAATAATAATCATAATAAGGACTCAAGTCCGCATGATGCAATTGGATATCGCGACGCTGACGCTGAGTTACATCAGTCTGGGTGTCACTGCTTTTATCGTCCTGTTCCTTATCTGGCGCATCAATCGCGATATGCCAGGCGTGCAGTTCTGGATGCTGGGTAGTCTTCTGAATATGACAGCATCCCTGGTCATGCTAATCAATGCAATGACAGGTTTGCCGGATGGTTTTGCACCGTTTGCCAGTAACTCGCTGAGCCTGCCCGGTAATATGTTGCTGATGGAGGGTACTCTGCGGTTTGTCGGTTCTGCCTCCCGGCGTCGCTGGATGTTCTTGCTGGCACTTGTACCGTTGTTCATGCTGGCCTCATGGATTAATCGATATGATGCGGCCGCACGGTATATTTTTCATGACTCGTTTGTGCTGACGTTTACTATTGTGATGTCAGTGGCACTGGTATTGCGTCGTGCGGATCGCGAGGAACTTGCCGCCAATGCATTGGCGGCGATAGCCGCCGGACTGATGGCACTGCCTGTTGGTCTACGTTGGGTGCTGGCACTGACAGGCAATGAGCAGGTGATGGCTGGCACCGAATCTGTCGCCACGCAGATCTATCTGTTTGGCGGCACCATGTTCTACATCATGTGGATTTTTGGCGTCAGTGTGGCGTGTTACTACCGCTCCAGACTGCAGGTTCTGCAGCTGGCCAGGGAGGATGCGCTGACGGGATTGCCTAATCGGCGCTGGATTGATGAACGTCTGGGTCAGTCACTGGTTGAAGCCAGACGTAGCGGCGAACAGTTTGCAGTCATCCTCATCGATATCAATGAATTCAAACAGGTGAACGACCAGTTTGGTCATAGTGCAGGCGACCTGTTGCTGACAGGTATCGGTACCCGATTGCGCGAAGCAGTTCGCGAGGCAGATTTTGCCGGACGGCTTGGCGGCGATGAGTTTATTGTGATAGCCCGACAGATTAACTCAAAAGACATGCTGGACAATGTGCTTGAACGGTTGCGGAGCAATCTGGAGGGTGCATTGAGTATTCCCGGTGGCAATTTTGATGTCAGGGTTAGTATCGGTGCGGCCATTTGTCCGGCGGATGGTGAAACAGCAGATCAACTGCTGGGCTCAGCTGACAGCCGGATGTATCGTGACAAGGCACTATCGAAATCAAATTAGGGAGAATAATAATGAAATCATCAAAACGTCTGTTTCTGCTGTCCTGGCTGATTATTGTTGCAGGATCGATACTGGCACATCTGGTTCAGACTGCCGGCGATGTTACGATCAAGGATGTACGTTTCACCGGTACCAATGGTCAGACGCTAAGTGCATTGTTGTACATCCCTGCCAGCGCAACTGCCGAAACGCCCGCCCCAGGTGTGCTGGCTGTGCACGGTTATATAAATTCGCGCGAAGTACAGGCTCCCTTTGCAATCGAACTTGCCCGCCGCGGTTATGTTGTGCTGGCGCTGGATCAGAGCGGTCATGGTTTTTCAGAAGGGCCGGCTTTTTCCAACGGGTTCGGCGGGCCAGCTGCACTGAGTTATCTGCGCGCACTGGATATTGTGGATGCTGACAATATTGGTCTGGAGGGTCACTCCATGGGAGGCTGGACGGTGCTGAATGCAGCCGCTGCCATGCCGGATGGTTATAAATCCATGGTATTGCAGGGGTCCAGCACAGGTAGTGGGTTTGCCGCACCGGGTACCGCGGACTGGCCGCGAAACGTTGCCGTGGTGTTTGCCCGCTTTGATGAATTTGCGCCATTGATGTGGGAGGTGCCAAGAGGCAGTCAGGCGGCAGATAGCGAAAAGCTGCAGGCGTTGTTTGGCACGGACTCAACAATTCAGGAAGGGCGGGTTTACGGGAGCATCCCTTCCGGCAATGCCCGGGTTTTTCACAATCCTCCGGTCACGCATCCCGGCAATCATCTGTCGCACGCCGCTGTAGGCCATACTCTGGACTGGTTTGCCCAGACGCTGGACGGTGCAGCGCCATTCAGTCGCTCCGGGCAGATCTGGTTTTTCAAGGAACTGGGTACACTCACAGCATTTGTCGGGTTTGTGCTGCTGTTGTGCAGTACATTCGGTCTGTTATTGGGTACACAGTCCTTTTCCAGCTTGCGCGCCGAACCGCAAGGCAGTGCATGGTCAGCCCGCAACAATATCTGGTGGCTGCTGGCAGTGATCAGTGCGGTTATTCCTGTGCTCACGTTTTATCCGCTGTTCGGTGTTGCTGCCACATTGCTGCCGGCGTCTTCAGGGTTGCCGCAAGGCATAACCAACCAGGTGGTGTTCTGGGCGGTAGTCAATGGCCTGATACTGACAGCGATCGGTTTGTTTACCAGAAGTGCCCCGGTGCCGTTTCATTTCCAATGGGCCCGCTCAGTGCTTGTAGCGCTGGCTGTTGTTGGAACGGGATACATGGCGCTATTGCTGATGGATTTTTTCTTTAAAGTGGATTTCCGTTTCTGGTTTGTGGGGCTGAGACTGTTGACACTGGATCAACTGCAGATTGCACTGGTGTATTTTGTGCCGCTGACGGTATTCTTTTTGTTGCTGTCCAGATCTCTGCATGGGGGCATGTCGGTGGCCGGTGATTCCCGCCGCAACCAGTACCTGAGTAATGCATTCATCCTTGCAGGTGGGTTTGGTGCGTTTCTGATCCTGCAATACGGCAGTCTGTTTATCCGTGGTGTATTGCTTACCCCGGGTGAACCGCTGAATACCATTGTGATGATTCAGTTTTTACCGTTGCTGCTGATCGTATCGGTGATAAGTACCTTCACCTACCGGAAAACCGGCAGCTATCTGCCGGCCGCATTGATCAATGCACTGTTTGTCAGCTGGTATATTGTTGCCGGTCAGGCGACCCAGGCGGTGTGAAACCACCCGGGCTGGTTCAGGTGACCCGGTTATTGGGCCGGGTGGCCTGGATGGCCGGGATGATAGCTCCGCTGTGCGCGCTGCTCCACATCCTCCCGGTAAAACGCCACGTCCTTGAACTCCCGGTCAACATAACGCTGCGCCTGGTCATCAAAATGCGGTGAGGCCGGGTCGCCGCTTTGCCCGCCGGCCAGCAAAGATCTGGCCCGCACCTTTTCCCCGAACTCCACTACCGCAATAAAACTGTTGCCAGCGGTGCCGTAGATCCGGTTGGTGCCCGGAAATGCCCGCGCACCAAATGATGCCAGGGCTCCCCAGCGCGATGAGGCCATGCCCACCGGCAGACTGGGAGCATTGTCACTGTAGGGATGATTGATATCGCCGGTTATGCGCTGATAACGGTTTACTTCGCCCCAGGCAGTATTCCATGAACCAAAGCTTTCGCTTAATTGCGCGAGGGTCTCGCTGAACACGCTCAGACGGTCCACCATCGGGCTGTCAGTTCCCAGCCAGTTGATCTGCTCAAGCTGTGTCAGTCCGGCCGGCGTGTCAATGCGCTGCGCTGCATTCATGCCATAAAAATGCGCCAGCGTCATCGCCACTGAATCGGCACTGACACGCATGTCCCAGCCTCGCAGGGCCTCAATGGGCTGCTCCAGATCCGGCCAGTCCGGTTCCATTTCTTCCCAGGCCGTTATCAGGCCGGGAATCAATTGCTCGAATCCCTTGATATACGGGTCATAGGCAAGTTCAATCAGCGAATCTAGGGTCAGCGCACTGGTATTGCTCAGCAGGTCCACTGCGTGCAGACCCCGGAAGTTTTCGGCATCCGGCGCCATATACGCCGGAAAATCTTCGGCCCGTGGACTGTTTGCGCCAGCGGCAGTGAAGGGTGTGCTGTTGGTATTCTGTATCCAGTTATTGGGTGGATTGACCAGCATCACCGTTTCGTGAACCTCATGCACACCCTGCCAGTCGGTTGCCGGGTTGCTGCCGTCAACCGGTTGTGAATAATCAAACTGCACATTCCGACGAGGCATAAAGTTGCCATGGAAGTAAGCAATGTTGCCTTCCGCATCCGCAAATACCGTGTTGTTGGACGAATTGGTGCGGATATTCATCATGTTGCGGAACTCAGCGTAATTGGCAGTTTTCATGCGCAGATAGGACTGCCGCAACGCGTCCACCGGGTTCCAGTTGATGCGGGTGGAAACCCACTGGCCATCCAGCGTGTGGGTGATCGGGCCCTGGTGGGTGCGATACACCGGAAAACTGCGTTCGCGGATCTGGTTGCCGTCAAGGTAGCGCAGGGTAACTTCCGATACATCCAGTGGGCGCAGTTCGCTGCCGTAGTGGTACTTCAGGTCGCCATTTTCACGCACCACCTGATGAACAAATTCGTCGATAAAATCTGCCTGGGTGCTGGTGTGCATCCAGCCGGTAGTTTCATTAAATCCCTGATAGATAAAAAACTGCCCCCAGGTCGCTGCGCCGTAGGCATTGAGTCCCTGTTCACTGACCAGGTGATATTCGCCCCGAAAAAAGAAGCTGGTGTGAGGATTGATCAGCAGCATGGCATTACCGCTGGCGCTCATATCGCCGTTGACCGCAAAACCATTTGAACCGGCGGGTTCATGAAAAATAGTCTCAGCCAGGCTTTGCTCCGGTTGTCTTTGAATGACCAGATTTGGATCAACGGTGTTGTCGTAGGCGGGCGGAACTGCAGCTTCCAGTTCCGCAGCCTGATTGTAAAACGCGGTGATGCCTGCCAGTGGAATCTGTTCTATATCGCCGCCAATCGAGCCTTCAAAAAAGTAATAAGGCATCCAGGATTCAAAGCGCTGCAGCAGTTTTGGCTGCACCTGGGGGTTGGTCGCCAGATAGTAGTTCAGCCCGTCTGCAAACGCATCACTTAATGCCTGTAGCCAGTCTGGTGAATTATCATAGGCAGCTCTGGCCTCGGCTTCACTCATGTACAGTCGGGCACGCAGATCGCTGTACAGTGCAGATTCACCCTCAACCTCCGCAAGTCGCCCAATGGCCCAGGTGTAGTTGCGCTCGATGCGCGGGAAATCATCTTCGGCCTGGGCATACAGAAAGCCGAACACGGCATCCGCATCTGTTTCTGCGTAGATATGCGCTACGCCGAAGTCGTCACGAATAATTTCCACCCGTTCAGCGATCGCGCTCAGGCGCTCCAGTTCTGCATCGGCCGATTCGGACGGTGTGTTGTCACCACTGCAACTAAACAGCAATAGTGTCAGCAATACAGCCGGCCAGCGGACGATTGTGCGAGATATGGACATGAGAAGGCTCCGGTTCAGTTATTGTTGGGAAATGGCTTTTTTGTCCGAGACTCGTTCAGTCAGTACATAGCTGATAAACCCCAGAATGATAATCACAAGCGCAATGCCAGCTTCCTGTGGGCGATTGACGGCGATAAAACTCAGTGTCCAGATGACAATCGCGCTGTAAATCACGGGCGGCAGCGGGTATAACCAGGTGCGGTACCCATTGCTGATGCCCTGATCATCGGTTGCATCTGCGCCATGACGATAGCGCAGAACAAACACACCCAGTACTGTCGCCAGTGAGCTTAAACCCAGGATAAAACCCGAAAAAACCAGGATTGATTCGAAAGTGGAGGTCACAATAAAAACAATAGTCAGGGCGCCTTGTGTATATATTGCGGCGCGTGGCACACCGCCGGCGTTGTAAACAGACAGCCTGCGGAACAGCCGGAAGTCCTCACCCATCACCTGCAGAACCCGGGGGCCAGCCATGGTCATGGCACTGACCGTGGAAATCAGCAGCAATGACAATACACCACCCATGACCAGTCCGCCGGTTTCCCCGAACGTCTGCTGGGCCACAATGACACCTATCTCGATGCGTCCTTCCAATAATTCCATGGGCACTGCAAACAGGAAAGTGGCATTAAGCGCCAGGTACAGCAATATAACCACGGACGTGCCGCCGATCAGTACAAATGGTACCGATTTCTGCGGATTTTCGATTTCCCCGGTGATATAGGTGGCAGCATTCCAGCCGGTGTACGCATAGTTGACATAAATGAGCGAGACCGCAAATGCGCTGCTGGCAAGCAATGCACCGTCGCCACTGGCAGGCAACAGATTTACAGTTTGTGGTTCACTTGCATAGCTACTGACCAGTACCACAAAACCGATGATAAGAATGACCTTTATCAGTGTAAACCAGTCCTGTAATCCACCACTGGCCTTATGATTGCGTCCATGTACCAGCGTGATGACAATCACCAGCACCAGTGCTGCAACCATCCGGTTGATCTCGACCAGATGTGCCAGTGATGAGTTCAGATAGGCTGCGAAGGTCATCGCCGCCAGTGCCGTGGGCGCCGCAAAACCCACCGTCAGGGAGACCCAGCCTGATACGAACCCGACCGAAGGGTGGTAAAGCTGGCTGAGGAAATTGTACTCACCGCCGGAGCGTGGCAGGCGACTTGCCAGTTCGGCATAAGTGAGTGCGCCACACAACGCCGCAAGCCCGCCAACCAGCCACAACATCAGCAATACAAACGTCGACTTGATATCAACAATCTGATAACCGATGCTGGTGAACACACCAGTACCAATCATGTTGGCGACAACCACAGCTATCGCGGTTGATGGTTTATAGGTGCCGGTCTTGTTCATGTTTCCGGTATAAAGTCCTCAAAAACAAGTTCGTAAAGTTCTACGGGTTCCTGGGTAACACCGTCACGCCAGGTGATTGAATCCTTGCCTGCCTTTTGCAATCCGGCTTTACGCAGTACGTTACCGGAGGCAGGGTTGCGTTTCAGGTGGCGGGCATGGAACCGGGTAATGCCCAGCTCAGCGAGACCAAAACCGATCAGTGCATCGACAGCCTCCGTGGCATAACCCTGACCCTGCCAGGGCACCCCGATCCAGTAACCTATTTCCGCTTCGGTGCCCTCCCGGTTGAACAGGCTGACTGTGCCAATGGTTTCATCAACGTCGCGAAGGGTGACAGCAAAGACGGCGCTGGTGCCTTGCTGCCAGTCAGCAGATTGACTGGCGATCCAGGTTTCGGCGGCGCCGTCAGGGTAGGGGTGGGGAATGCTGGACGTCATCTCAGCGATACGGGCATCGCCTGCCAGCGATTGAATGCGCTGCGCATCCGATGGCCGGTAGGCGCGCAATCTCAGTCGCTCTGTGGCGATATCGGGCTGCGGGTTTGGCATTGGTTTTTTCCCTGTCCATGGTTTATCTTGTCAGTCCTTGAAGTATGAGGATAATCAATCCAATGTCCAGCAAAAAAGCGAGCAGTGACAGCATGCCTGCAACAAAAATCATCAGCCAGCAGAAACTCTTTGCCGGTCAGCAGATTCGTGTTGAACACGAATCATCGGCACTGAATTGCACAATGCGCTTTTCGGTCTATTTGCCGCCGGGCGCGAGCGCAGAAAAGCCGGTGCCCGCGCTCTATTTTCTGGCAGGGCTGACCTGCACCGATGACAATTTCAGTACCAAGTCGGGTGCCCAGCGGATCGCGGCGGAACTTGGCATCGCACTGGTCATGCCCGACACCAGTCCGCGAGGTGATACAGTGCCGGATGATGATGCTTATGATCTGGGGCAGGGGGCCGGTTTTTATCTGAATGCCACCCGGGCGCCCTGGAGTGGTCACTACCATATGTTTGACTACATTACTGTCGAGTTGCCGGCTGTGGTCAATGCGAATTTTCCGGTAAGCGAACACAAAGCCATCAGCGGTCATTCCATGGGTGGCCATGGCGCTATCTCCATCGCGACAAAATTGCCCGATGCGTATTGTTCGGTTTCCGCGTTTGCGCCGATCGTCAATCCGATGCTCTGCCCCTGGGGCAAAAAAGCGTTCACCCAGTATCTTGGAGAAGATCAGCAGTTATGGCAGCAGTACGACAGCGTTGAGCTGATAACCAGTCGGGGTTTGTCTTTGCCGCTGCTGGTCGATCAGGGCACGGCGGATGACTTTCTGGCAGAACAGTTGTTGACCGACAATCTGATAGCAGCAACCCAAGCCATGAATAATGTCACGATCCGCTATCAGCAAGGGTATGACCACAGTTACTATTTTATAGCCACATTTATCGAACAGCATCTGCGGTTTCATGCAGAGCATCTGCACAAAAAGAGGATACCAATATGAAAAGCCGGGCAGCAGTCGCGTTTGCGGCAGGCAAACCACTGGAAATAGTTGAAGTTGATCTGGAAGGCCCGAAGAGCGGTGAAGTGCTGGTTGAATTGAAGGCAACCGGTATCTGCCACACCGATGCGTTTACGTTGTCCGGTGATGATCCGGAAGGCGCATTTCCGGCAATTCTGGGGCACGAAGGCGCGGGTATTGTTGTTGAGGTAGGACCGGACGTGAAGTCACTGAAAAAAGGTGACACCGTGATACCGCTGTATACGCCAGAATGTCGTGAATGTGACTACTGCCTGCACCCAAAAACCAACCTCTGCCAGGCCATCCGCACTACCCAGGGTCAGGGTCTGATGCCGGATGGAACCAGTCGTTTTTCACTCGACGGTAAGCCGATTCTGCATTACATGGGGTGTTCAACTTTCTCCAATTTTACAGTATTGCCAGAGATTGCACTTGCCAAAATCCGCAGCGATGCCCCGCTGGATAAAGTGTGTTACATCGGTTGTGGCGTCACCACGGGTGTAGGTGCGGTGATTTTTGATGCCAAGGTAGAGCCCGGTTCGCGGGTGGTGGTATTCGGCCTTGGTGGTATCGGTCTCAATGTAATACAGGCGGCACGTCTGGTGGGAGCGCGACAGATTATCGGCGTGGATATCAATCCCGGGAAAGTGGAGCTGGCACGTAAATTTGGCATGACTGATTTCATCAATCCGAAGGAAGTACACAATGTGGTTGAGGCAATTGTCGAGTTGACCAAAGGGGGTGCGGACTACACATTTGAGTGCATAGGCAATGTAAATACCATGCGTCAGGCGCTGGAAGCCTGCCACAAGGGCTGGGGTGAGTCGATCATCATCGGTGTTGCCGGTGCCGGTCAGGAGATTTCAACACGGCCGTTTCAGCTGGTTACCGGTCGGGTATGGCGTGGCAGTGCGTTTGGCGGGGCGCGGGGAAGGACGGATGTGCCGGCTATTGTGGATATGTATATGGAGGGCCGGCTGAATATTGATGATCTGATTACGCATACGATGCCGCTGGAGCGGATCAATGATGCGTTTGATTTGATGCATGAGGGGAAGTCGATTCGGAGTGTTGTGTTGTACTGACGTTTCGTGATGATCAGCCGCCGGTCGGCGTATTGCTGCCGGGACCGGCCA
>TARA_R110002072_G_scaffold105744_1_pt1 | contig 54090 bp, 30 predicted proteins | sample TARA_R110002072 | Tara Oceans TARA_R110002072 (sample SAMEA4397118) | marine metagenome | biome: Polar Biome; feature: [SRF] surface water layer (ENVO:00010504); material: water (ENVO:00002006), including particulate matter (ENVO:01000060) such as... | depth 5 m | reverse complement strand
CAGGCCCGTGCCCGGAGCCAATTCGGCGACCGTGAACGAAGCGACGACGTCGTCAACTTCGACTGCGCCGACGACCGTGGTGGTGTTGGAGCCGTTGATGACGTCCGTTGCCGTCAGGGTTACGTCGTAGCTGCCGCAAGCCGGGTAGACAAACGTCGGGTTCTGGGCAGTCGAGTCGCTGATGCCATCGCCATCGAAGTCCCAGTCCCAAGCAATCACGCCACCTGGATCGTCCGTGAACGTCGTGTCCGTAAACGCAACGCTGAGCGGCGAGGCGCCAGTCGACGGAGTCGATGTGAAGCCAGCGAAGATGCCGGCTGCGGGGGTGATGTAGACTTCGACGCGCGAGATCGTGCCCGCGAGCTCTGCCGAGCACGCCTGGTTGCCGCCATTGGAGCCGATCGGCGTCTGCGTCAACAAGCGGTAGATGTCGGTTGGAGTGCCGAGAATGTCGCTAGTGAACGTTCCGGTCTGGGTGCTGTACGGGTTCTGCGAGGTGGCCGAGCCGACGGTCGCGTTGCCACAACCGAGCACACCGTACCAGTTGCCCGGAGTGAGCTGCAGGGTGACCGGGATGATCGACTGGGCGGCTGTCGTGTTGTCGTAGAACATCTGCGTGCCAACGACGCTGGCCGCGAACGCTGGCGGCGCGGTCAGACCGAAGTCGATGAACTCGACAACCTGGAACGGATCCGTGATATCCGGCACCGCGAGGCCAGTGACGATGCAGTTGACCGGGCACTGGAAGTAGAAGCCGCGGGTCGTGCCGGTTGTGAAGAAGTTGCCGAAGGGCGGCAGGGGCATCTGGGCCGCGGCGGAGCCGGCGAGGCTGATTGCCGCTAGAGTGAGGAACGCGAAACGCATGGGTGTTTCCTTAGTGAGAACTGGTTGTTGGAGTGGCGGTTGGTTTGAGGTAGCCGCCGCGCCCATCGTAGCCCGATCGACCTTGCTCTGCTCTCAGATCCGCCATGTCACCAGTGGGTATCTACAAGTTCGCCCCGCCGATATAGGGGGCCTTGCCGGGGGGATTTGTTCGCATGGCAACCATTGCCTGCTAGCCCTGCAGCTCCTCAGTTGGCGCTCTGCGGCCATGAGTTGCCGGATTGCTACGCGATCAGAGCTCGGTCCAGTAGGTGCGTGCGTGCGTGCGTACCATGCGGATCTGTTTGCTGCGCGCGAGGCTGGCCGTTGGATCGTTGTCGTCATTCCAGGTTGGCTTGCATGCCGCCTTGTCTGGCTGCGAACTGAACCTCGAGATGGTCTCGGTCGGCGGCGCCGAAGCGTTCCTCAAACCACTGCTGCGCGGCACGCTTCGGCAGGCTTCCCTTGGGTAATCTGCTGCTTGTCCGCGCCCTTTGATCGGAGATCCTGTGACCCACGTCGTTGCCGAACCCTGCGTCAACTGCAAATACACTTACTGCGTCGAAGTCTGTCCCGTCGACGCCTTCCTCGAAGGTGAGAACTGTCTCGTCATCGCTCCCAATGCGTGCATCGACTGCACGCTGTGCGTCTCGCAGTGTCCGGTCGGTGCGATCTACATGGACACGGATCTACCGAAGAAGTGGGTCGGGTGGAAGGACCTCAACGACCGGCTCAGCCGTCGCTGGCCCGTGATCACGAAGCAGAAGCAGGCAATGCCCGAGCACGAGGTGTGGGCCGAGAACCAATCGAAGCGGGACCACCTGTCCGAGCGACCCGGCACCGGAGGATGATCGACGGCTGTCGGTCGGCCAACAGTTTGGCCGCCAACACTCAATGGGCCAGCTCTGACCCCAGGCACGCATGGTAGGCGCCTTGGGGCGCTAGGAGCGCAGCGCGCGGTAATCTAGGAGCGCAATGCGCGGGGCTTTAGGAGCGCAATGCGCGGGGCTTTGGGAGCGCAATGCGCGGGGCTTTAGGGGCGCAGTGCGCGGTACTCTAGGAGCGCAATGCGCGGGGGAACAACACGTAGTTCTCGAGGTGCACGTGCTTCATCAAGTCTTGCTCAAACTCGTCTAGGCCAAGATACAAAGCGCGCCAGGTTCCGCAGGCATCGGCTGGCGGTTGGTAGTCAGTCGTGAGCTTGCGGATAGCTGCGAGTGCATCGCCAGCGTCGACGTGCTCTTGCTCCATGACCTGGATCGGCGCGGCGGCATTGGCGCCATCGCCGCGAACGATCATCGGGAACAGGATCTGCTCTTCCTTCTCCATGTGCTGGATCAGGTCGGCCTTCAGGTTTGCGATCACCGTGGCGAGGCCGTGTGGGCACGATGCCTTGTCGGCATGCACCTTCTCGACGCGTTGGGCCATCTCCAGGAGGCGTGGCAACTCGGCGCGATGGGGTTCGTGGAAGTGACTGATGATGTGCTCGACGACGTCGGCCAGCGCGCGTTCACCCCACGGCTCGACTGGTTCGGCCACGCGTTCTTCGGCCTCGACCTCGCGGATCAACTGATCGACATCGATCGACTTCTTCGCGCACGCCTCGTTCAGGCTGATTTGCCCATGACAGCAGAAGTCGAGGTTGTAGCGATGGAACACGCGCGACGCGCCGGCGCGGGCGGTCGCCAGCTGGGCCAAGGTGTCCGAGGGAACCACAGATGCAGTCTTGTTCATGCCGGTGCAAAGCAATCGGTGTGCCTCGCCGTAAACCCTTGCTTGACAACAGACCCGGAACTGACGCGTATCTGATTGATAACGTTGAGTGTTATCGGGATCATAACGGGTGTTCTCAACATGATGACGCCATTCGACCCCGACCCGCTGCTGACGATTGCCCTCGACATGACCGCGTCGCTGTCGGCGGAAGACCGCGCCGACCGTCTGGTGCGCGCCGTGCAGAAGGCGCTCCCGTGTGACGCGGTGGCCTTGCTGCGCGCCGACGGCAAGGAGCTGCTGCCCATCGCACAAACCGGCTTGTCGCCCGATCTGCTCGGCCGGCGATTTGCGATCGCGGACCACCCGCGGCTGACCAAGATCTGCTCGTCGTCCGCGCCGGTCGTGTTCGCGGGCAACAGCACGCTGCCCGACCCATTCGACGGCATGATCGGCGCGTCGACCGACCCTCAGCACCTGGTGCATGCCTGCCTTGGCTGCGCCTTGCGCGTGGAGGGGGAACTGGTCGGAGTGTTGACGGCAGACGCACTCGACAGCCACTCATTCGAAGGCATCGACCAGCGACTGTTGACGCATCTCGGGGCATTGGCTGGTGCCGCGCTGCGGACGATCTCGCTGATCGAAGCTCTTGAACAACGCGCCGCGCTCGAAGGGCAGATCAGCCGCGACCTCATTCGCGATGCGTTTGATCAACGCGGCGGGCTTTTGCTCGGCAGCAGCCTTGAGATGCGCAAGCTCCGGCAAGAGATCGACATGTTCGCGAGTGCCGACATGCCTGTCTTGGTCACCGGCGAAACGGGAGTGGGCAAGGAGCTGGTCGTTCGTCAGTTGCACTCACACTCGCGGCGCGGCAGCCGGCCACTGATCTACGTCAACTGCGCAGCGTTGCCGGAATCGATTGCCGAAAGTGAGTTGTTTGGCCATGTAAAGGGGGCCTTCACTGGCGCCGACATGGCGCGCCCCGGCAAGTTCGGAGTTGCCGACAAGGGCAGTCTGTTCTTGGACGAAGTCGGCGAATTGCCGCTGCACATCCAGCCAAAGCTCTTGCGCGTTCTGCAAGAAGGCGAGCTGCAGCGAGTCGGTGAAGACCAGACGCGGCACGTCGATGTTCGCGTCATCGCCGCCACCAACCGCAATCTTGATGCCGAAGTCAAGGCGGGTCGGTTCCGCGCGGACTTGCGGCACCGCCTCGACATCGGTCGCATCGAAGTGCCGCCGCTTCGGGATCGCACTGCGGATGTTCCGCAGCTGGCTGGCCACTTTGCCGATGACGCTCGGCGACGACTCGGATGCGGCGCCGTGCGATTCGAGCCAAGAGCGCTCGATCACTTGATGAGCGGCGATTGGCCCGGCAACGTGCGAGAACTCGAGAACGTGGTTTCGCGCGCGACTCTGCGGGCCGCCGCGCGGGCGACAGCGGGAGAGCGCGTGCTGATCGAAGTGTCGGACTTGGACGTCACAACCGCCGAAAACGACGCCGGCCACTCTTCATCTTCGCCGATCGCAACCGAGCCGGATCTCGCGAGCGACCTGACGGCAACCGCGACCCTTCGTGTCTCGACGGACGGGCACCAACGTCAACGCATTGAACAAGCAGTGCGCCGTCACGGCGGCAACTGGGCGGCTGCAGCACGTGATCTAGGCGTTGCCCGCGCGAACTTGCATCGATTGGCACAACGCCTCGGTCTGAAGTAGCGCGGCCGTGCATCTCTGCTCTGGATCCTGCAGGTGCAGAATAGGGGAGGACAGGCGAGTCAGCTTCCGGCCGAGCCATTCGTGACGGCCCGCCTACATGAAACTGCTTGAGATGGAGCCGGTGGCAGTCGCGTGCGAGCCGCCGACTGCCAATCGCTGCGTCTGGCTGGGGCCTCACTACCCCTAGCGGCAAGGATCGATCAATCGCTTGCGTGGCCACGTGACTGTGGCGGCAACAACCGTAGTTCGGGCGGTCGCACCGCAGTTGCCCCGCGCAGGTGGGATCGTGCGAATGCCGCAGTGACACGCACCCGAGTCTTCTCTGCGACACCATCACGGAGCTTCTCGCAGATCACCGGTTCCTTGGCACGTGTCCTCATGCCAATCACCCGGTAGATCCCGTCGGAACATCCGAACTGTGCCCCGAGGTCGGCCGGTTCGAGTCCGAAGTCCTCGCAGCGATCGAGGAAGTCGGTGGCCAACCGGTCCATCACGATGCCGTCGTCGCGCACGGTCGAGACCTCGACTGCGATCTTGGCGTTTTCGTCACAGTAGGACGCCTTGCCGACCTGCACCTGAACGCCCAGCTGTTCGCCGATCTCAGTCGCGGTTTGCTGGAGTCGCTCGATCGTCCATTTCATGGTGTCCCGATCCAGAACCCGGGTGCGAGCAGCTTGCTTGCGAGCGGTCGCATCGAGGCCGGCCGTATCTAGATTGGCCGTATCCAGATTGGCCATCTCAAGATTGGTTTGCGACGAAGTTGTGGCCTGCGACTTCGCCGGTGTTGCGGCGAGGTTCGGCAGCACGGTGCCGAATCGTGAGCGTTCGCTCGCCAGATCCCACTCTCCGTTGCGCCAGTTGTCGGCGATGTATGACAGGCTTTCGTCGTCGTGCCACGGATCGACGCCAGTGGCCACGTATTCTCGCAATCTCGCGAAGCCGGGTGGGCCGCCGCAGTCCTCCGGCGGAAAGCGCTCAGCGCCGTCTAGCAAGGCACGGTCGAAGATCTTGCTGTGTTGTTCGATGCCCTCCAAGACGATGTCGTGCGTCCAGCCATCACCGAAGTCGTAGATGTAGAGGCAGCTCGCGCCTGCTTCGCGAAAGAACGAATCCAAGCTCACTCGGCGCGCATCGGGCTCGGGGTCACCGAACAACGCGCCTTGGCTCGGCGGGCCAGCGAGTGCGACGCCGTTGGAGTCGACGAAGTGCCACAAGTGGCGTTGCTCCCAGCCGCATGCCTGAACCGCCTGATGCAGGTCTTCAAACCACGCGTCGGAACGCAGCAGGATTCGACGCCAAACCTCGGGGGCGCTGTGTTGCAAGCTGATCCGCAAGAGGAGATAGCTGCCGTCAAACGACTGCAGCTTGGTGCCTCCGGGACGGCCACAGCACTTCTTGAATTTGTGTCCACTCTGGCACGGGCACGGGTCGTTTCTGCCGACGGCTTTCATGGGCTACTAGCTTGGCAGGTTCTGCGTTGACCTGCGAGTCCTGTTGGTGGCTGGGACACAACCAAGGCGAGATATCTGGTAGCTATGTGGCGAGCCAGCCACGCCGGGGCTGCGACCATGCATCGATTGCATCTCAGAAGGTCAGTCAATCCGATCACCCTCTGGCAGGGCAGCGACGGGGTCGTTCGCTTGCTTCGCACAATGTCTGACCTGCCGCTCCGCGTGCCTGTCGTACGGTTGCGACACCGGGTGGCGCGACGGGAACATCTCGTGCGCCTGACGCGCACCAGCGATGCCCAATACCGGGCGCAGATGCATGAGGAATGGAGTTTGCGATGAGGGAGCCATCACGGTCGCTCCACACCTGACCCTTTGGAATCATGCAGTATCCCTTGTTCGCACGTGCCGCGCGCATCTTTGCCTGTGGCGCACTCCTCTACTCTTCCGCGCCATCGCAAGTGCCAGACGGCTACGTGGTGTTCGGTTCCTTCCAGAGTTCTTCTGGCACCAACGGTATCTACTTCGCGCACCCTCGTGATACCGCGGCCACGGCCATCGAAGTCACTGGCCTGCCAGCAAACTTGTCGGTCATCGGCAATGGCACACGTGGTTGTGCTTCGCTGTTGCGGCGGCCAAGCGATGGCGCACTCATCGCGGGCGAACGCGCGGCAACCGACCAAGGTGTGGACCTGCACGTGTTGCGCTTGTCAGGCAACCACGTCGTGTTTGCGCAGTTGTTCAGTTGTGGCACGAGTGGCGGTGCCGGTGAAATCCCTCAGTGCGGTCTGTTGCCCGACGAACGTGTCGTAGTTGCAGCGACTGGACTCACACCTGGCGGAGCGCTGTCCGTCTTTACGAACGGTTCCTATGGCTGGCAGGGGTTGGCGATTCTCGACACGGTCAGCGGCAGCTTGCTGCCGATTCCGGTCACCAATTGGAACCAATTCGTCGGCGTGATCAACGGCCTCGCAGTCTCGAGCGACGGCACGACTGTCTATGTCGCTTCCTACATCTCGGCGACCGCGGGCGCACTCTGGTCCGTTCCAACTGCTGGCGGAACGGCGACTCAGGTTGCGACGCTGTCATCCGGAGCGTCCAACGTCACGGTGGACCTAGACGGAACGGTGCTGGTAACGGCGCTCAACGGACCGCCCAACCTGTTTCGCTACCGACCTGCGACGGGCGTTCTGGAAATCGTTGCCACGACGACTGGCCCATTGAATGCCGTCGCGATCGAAGCAGTGACCGGCAACTACTTCTTGGCCACTGCGAACAGCGGTGGGCCGCCGCGATCCCTGATCTGGCGAACGCCCACGGGGCCTGACAATCTGTTGTTGGACCCGAGTGCCGGCATCATCTCAGGCATGGATTCCAATCCGAATCCTGAGAGCTACGGCGTCGGTACTGCGGGCGTCTCGTCCTATTGGTGGCGCAGCGAAGCTAGTCAGGATGCCTTGCCGTTGGCCGGCAACGCACAGTTCTTATTGACCGTTGACGCGGATCAGGGCGCGCTTGCGAGCGGCATGATTGCAGTCAGTTTCGCGGCAACGCCGCCAACGTCGGTGCTTGGTTTGCAGGTGCTGATTGAGCCAACGGGCGCGGTTCCAGTTGGAGTGACCTTGGTCGATACGGCCACTGTGCCGTTGCCGTTGCCAGCAATGGCGGCAGTCGTTGGCCTGGAGCTGTTTGCCCAAGCATTCTTCGTTGAGCTGCCTGGTGGCGCGCTGGTCGCATCACCGGGATTGGCAATCACCATCTTGTAGGAGGACGACCCATGCTTCGCGCACTGCTGTGTTCTTTGGCTTTGTCACCTCTGGCACTGCTTGCTCAAGCCAAGCAGCAAGCCACACAACCATCGAGCAGTGGCGCCGCATGGCGGACCAGTTCGGTGCATGAGTCCTCTGCAGGTGTTTGGTATGCAAACGTCAGCCAGGTAGTGGCTGGCTATGGCCAGCCAGAGATCGTCGCTACCGATGACGATGGGCGACTGCTGGTGTTTTCGGTGTATAGCGGCAACTGGACAACGCACTCCGTTACCTGCGACGGTCTCTGGCTGGCGCCGTCGCGACCGAGTGACGTCGATCCTCGAATCCCTGGCAACGAACTCTATGCAGCCGGGCGTGCTGGCTCGATTCATCAAGTCACGCTGCGGCCGCAACCATTCGCACGATTCACACTGGAGAGCCGCGAGATCGCACACGTCGCCGGCGAGGAGTTCCACGCCATCATCGCAGCCGATCTGATCCCAGGCGGCAGTGACGAACTGCTCGTCTTTGGCATCACCGGCGCGGTCTACCAACTGATCGCCGGTCCTGCGGGCCAGAACTTCACCATTCGCAAAGTCGCAACCGTTCCGGGCAGAGTGCGCGACGTAATCCGCATGTCGCCGAACGCGGATGCCAACGCGGATACCAGCGGAGATGCCAGCGGAGATGCCAGCGTAGCGATGCTCGGTGCCAGCAGATCAGGACATCTGTTGCGCATGACTCTGAGTGAATCCGGACTCGCCTTCGCAGAAGTGTTGCACGAAGATTGCGGCCTCGGTCGCATCGCGAGCAGCCCGAACAGCGGCATCTACTACGTCACCCGGGATGACGGCATCTTGCTGCGCGTGGCCTTCGGAACGCATGCAACACCCGGCATCAACTCCGTGGATCGGCAGGTTCTGTATGCCGGCGGCCAAGGCTTGCGCGGTGTCGCCGCCGGTCGGTTCTTTGCCGATCAACGGGAGGCCGTCGCAGTCTACGGCTACGACCAACGCGTGCACATGATCGTGCGGCAGCCTGATGGTGAAGCGAGTGTCGAGACGATCTACCGCAGCAAGCAACGCGGTCACTGGTTGACCGTCGGCGAATTGGATGGCCGCAACGGCACCGACGAGCTGGTGGCAACGGGCTTCGACGGGGCGGTGGTCTTGTTGGCCCGCAGTCCCGGCTATGCACTCGCAGGCGCGGCTGTGCCCGAGGAATTGCGCGAGCTCTCGGCCAGCGAGCGACGGTTCGCCGGCAAACGGCCGCTGCGCATTGCCGCACGGATCGGCGAACAGGCGCTGACGGAACTCTCACCGCTTTGCTACCAAGGTGGATTCGAATCCAAGGCGCTCGTCTACGAAACCTTGGTGCGACGCGGGCCCGATGGTCGCATCGTGCCGGGGCTCGCGACTTCGTGGCGTGTTGAGCAGGACGGTTGCGTGTTCGTCTTCCAATTGCGCGAAAGCGCGCGTTGGCACGATGGCGAGGCAGTCGTCGCCAGTGATGTCGCGACTCACTTCCGGCGCTGGATCGGTTTGCCCGAACACGATTGGTTGTCGAGTAGTGCCCACATCGTGAAGGTGCAGGCAACTGGACCGCACGAGGTTCGCATCGAGCTCGACCAGCCCAGCTGCTTGCTTGCAGATCTGTGTGCCATCAACCCAACGGCAGTGGTCGGCCCTAGAGCGCGAAACAAGGAAGGCGACTTTGTCCAGGCGATCGGATCAGGACCGTATGCACTGGTCGAGGTGCGCGAGCAAGCTCAGGTGCTTCGCTACCAGCGGCAAGGAAGCGAAGAACAACTGGATCTCTACCGAGGTCCTGGGGACCCGCTGGATTTGCTGCTTGAGGGCACGGTGGATGCAGTCGTTGGCAGTTGGCTGGTCCCGGTCGATCCCGCGCGTGCCCGCGCGCTCGCTGCCAACCCGCGCTTTGTCGTCACCGATGGTCCAGGTTCGTCCGTGCTAAGTCTGACCTTGCGCTGGGATCAAGGAGAACTTGTCGATCTAGCAAAGCGCCGCGCCGTGGCTGCGGCCATCGACCGCGAAGAACTGGTGTCGCGAGTCTGGCACGGCTTCGCAGATGCCACGACCGCGTATGCCGCACCGTCGGTTGTCGACTGGCCGCGTGGCAAGCACGTTGCCTCGGCGACTGCAGCCTTCGGAAGACCACTTCGCTTCGACGCCAAGGGAGCCGACCCTGCATTGGTGAAGGCCATTGTCGAGCAACTACGAAGCCACAAGATTGCGGTCGAAGTGCTTCCTGTGGATCGCTCCGACCTCCAATCCAGCAAGTGGGATCTGCGTATCGAACGCAGCCACGGCGTTCCATATGACCCCTTCACGGTGATCGCACGATTTGGCGGAGCACGCCAGGGAGCGGTCGATCCGCAGTTGGCGACGATGGTTGCGGACCTGGCAGCGACCAGCGACGAAAGCGATTGGCCTGGCCACTACACCCGCATCCAACGGCGGCTGGATGAGCTGCTTCCCATCGTGCCGTTGCTGGCGCCGCGTCGCATCGCGATCGTGCCCAAGGGCCGCGCCCAAGGCTCGCTCGATCACGACCTCTATCGACTGCCGACGTGGTTGCGTTGATTCCCGCGGGTTGAAGCCCTGGGGCGAGGCACCAGCGTCGAAGCCCAGCGTTGAAACCTCGGTGGCCAGCTCGTTGCCGGTGGCACGTTGTCGTGAGCCATAGGGTCACCGCCGCGTTTTTTCCCGGGCTACGTGCGCACGGTCCTGACCATGCTTCTGCATGGAAAAGTTGAGGATCCAAACAACAAGCCCCCTGGCGGACGCCGCTGCGAGTATGCATTCGGCATGCGATTCCGCCACTCCGCCGGCACGCTCCAGCACCTTGCGCGGGCATGGCTTGCCGCCGTCTCCGCCGTCTCCGCCGTCCTCGGCAGCGCTCTCGTAGCGACTGCCGGCGTCGAGCAATTGCGAGCCCATACTCCTGGTGAACAGACTCCTGGCGAACAGACTCCTGGTGAGCTGCGTCCGGACACGTCGAACCAGCGCGCCAGCCAAACTCCGCCGCGCATCGGCGTGTTCTTCTGGCACGACTCGCCCAACGATGAAGTGACGTTTGCAGGCGTCAAGCAGGGACTCCTGGACGCCAAGGTCGAGGCGACGTTTGTCGTGCGCCAGGCCAACTCCGATACCGAGCTAGCCGCGCGGCAACTGCGCGAACTGCAAGGCATGCCGTGCGACCTCGTGCTCGCGCTGGGAACCCGCGCGACGCAACTCTGCCAGATTCACCTCACAAACGTGCCCGTTGTATTCGCGGCGGTCACCAACCCGGTCACTGCCGGCATCGTGGTGGACTGGCAGAACGATGTTCCCGCGAAGGCCAAGCACAGCCCGAAGCAATCGCCAGCAGCCCTGTGTGGCGCGAGCAACTGGATTGCGCCGCAGAGCGTGCTCGATGTGTTTCTGCTCGCGGTGCCGGACCTGAAGAAGTTGGGCATGCTGCGCTCTCGCGACAACGGCGTCGTCAGTGTCGCTGAACGCTCCGACATGGTTGCGTTCCTCAAACAAGATGGTGCGCCCAAGTTGACCGTGCACGAAGCCATCGTCGACGATGCGTCGGGAATCGAGGGCGCGGTGCACAAGCTGCAACAGCAAGGCGTCGATGCAATCTGGATCCCGATCGACCTGACGATCTATCAGAACGTCGAACGCGTCGAACGTGCGCTTGGCAGCGACCACGTTCCGTTGCTGACAACGGCGGCGGCGGGCGTTCGCAACGGTGCGTTGGTCGGCGCCGCCGTCGACTACAACCTGCACGGGCGGCGCGCCGCGACGCTGGTGCAGCGTGTGCTCAAGACAGGCCGCGTGCCTCCCGGCCTTGCCGTTGATCGCATGCGCAGCAGCTTGGTTGTCGTCAACCTCAAGGCAGCGCAAAAGAACAGCATCGAACTGCCACTCTCTCTGTTGGCGCTCGCCGACGAACTGATCGCGCCGGAGGCCAAGTGAGCAGTTCTGCCGGCCATCAGCCCATGCCAGGACGCTCGGCGTGGCACCACCAACTTGTTTGGCGACTACTGCTCGCGCTGGGCACGGTTGCGATCCTGCTTGCGGTTTGGCTGCTGCTGGTCGTCGCGCCCGGCACGGGCATCGCACTCTCGAGTTTCAGTCAGGCAACGCTGCAGGAAAGCACGCAGACCATGCGTCAAGTATCGGGAGAGCAGATCCGCCAAAGCAGCACGGTTCTGATCGACTTGATCGGCCATACCGCCACCGCCCGAGAGCACGCCCTGCAGGACTTGCCGCTCGAAGCCCTTGCCGGCGATGTAGACGCAATCCGCACCGCCATCTTGCGCGAAGACGCCGAGCGGTCGGCGCGGCAACGCCGCAACGTCGAACTGCTCGCAACTGAGATGCGGCGCCGCGCCGATCGCTACATGCACGATCGCATCGAGCAACTGCGCGACGTGCGAGCCACGCGCGAAGCAGCATTCGTTGAGGATCTCAGCCGCACGCATCTGTTGTTGGTCGTGGTCGCGCTGACGACTCTGTTGCTGGTGTTGGCATTTGGTCTGCATCGCTTCGTCGTGCGGCCAACCATGCGTTTGCGCGCGACGACCCAACGCATCGCCAACGGCGAACTCTCGATTGATCTGCCGCCACCCGGTCGAGGCGAAGTTGGAGATCTGACGCGCGACTTCGCGGCGATGATCGAGCAACTGCGCACATCGCGCCGCGAGCTTCGCAGCCTCGCCGACAACCTCGAAGTCGAAGTGCAGAGCAAAACGCGAGACCTCGAGACCTCGCATCGACAACTCGCACAAGCCGAACGACTCGCAGCGCTCGGCACGTTGGCCGGCGGTATGGCGCACGAGTTTCACAACGTGATCGGCGGCATCCGCGGCTGCGCCGACGAGCTGCGCATCGACGAGTCAGACGAAGACCGTCGCGAGACTCTGTCAGTTATCACGCGAGCCACCGAACGTGCTGCCGGCATCGTCCAGCAGCTGCAGCGATTTGCGCAGAAGCCGAGTCGGGAGCATGCCGAGGTCGATGCCGTCGCCGTTCTCAACGAAGCGCTCGGCCTCTGTGAACCAGCGGCTCGTCGCCAGAAGGTCGCAATCGAGAAGCAGTTCTTCGATGCGTGTCGGCTGACTGCAGACGCGGACGGCCTGCACCAGGTGTTCGTCAATCTGTTCGTCAACGCGCTCCAGGCCATGCCTGAGGGTGGCACCCTGTGGCTCACGGCGCAAACCAGTGGCCCCGATGTGGTCATCACCGTTCGGGATAGTGGCACGGGCATCGCCGAGTCGGCACTGCCGCACGTGTTCGATCCATTCTTCACGACCCGCGCCGACGCGAATGCTCCCGAGCAGCGCGGCTCGGGTCTCGGCTTGTCGGTTTCGTATGGCATCGTTGCCGAGCACGGCGGCCAGATCTCGGTCAGCTCTGCACCCGGCGAAGGTGCCAAGTTCACCGTTCGACTACCTCGAAAGTCGACCTCCTAGCCCCGCCACTCAGGCTCCACGCCATGGGCCAGTTTTGGTTGGGGCTGTTGTTACGCTGGCGAAGCAGGCCGTCACAAGAATCGAACGCCTGATCTCTCAGGGCTTTGCGACGCCGGGCTTGTGCTTTCCGGGTGCCATTGGCGACGATGGCGTTGCGATGTCTTCCGACCAATCGACACCATCAGAGCCCACCGCGGGCACGCCACCGCGTCCGACCCGCGTACTGGTGGCCGACGACGAAGAGAGCATGCGGCACTTCGTGCAAAAGGGTCTGAAGCGGCTTGGCCATCAGGTGGTCGCGGTTGCGGATGGTGAAGCGGCGATCGATGCCTGGAGCAAGGCCTCGGGTACCGACCAGGCGTTCGATGTCGCCGTGCTCGACGTGCGCATGCCCGGCGCGGATGGCACGTCGGTTCTGGCTCGCATTCGCAGCTCCGACCAGGAAGCTGTCGTCTTGCTGATCTCGGCGCACGGCACCGTCGAGACGGCCGTCGAGGCGATCCACCTTGGCGCGGCCGATTTCGTAACCAAGCCGTTCGCCATCGACGAACTCAACATGCGCCTGCAGCGCGCTCTCGGCATGCGCCGCACGCTGCAAGAGAACCATCGGATGCGCACGCTGCTCGAATCACCCGACAAGGCACTCGGCCTGTGTGCCAACAGCTCGGCCATGCGTGAGTTGCTCAGGCAGCTCGATCTGGTTGCGGCGTCGAGCACAACCGTGTTGCTCACCGGCGAGTCGGGTTGCGGCAAGGGGCTCGTCGCCAAAGCCCTGCACATGCGCTCGCCACGGCGAAACGAGCCGTTCTTGGCAATGAACTGCGCCGCGGTGTCGGAGACGTTGGCGGAAAGCGAGCTGTTTGGGCACGTTCCCGGGGCATTCACGGGGGCTCACGCCAAGAAAGCCGGGCTGCTGCAGCGAGCTCACGGTGGCACCTTGTTCCTCGATGAGATCGGGGACATGAGCATGGCCCTGCAGGCGAAGATCGAGAGCTTTCTGCAACACCGCGAGTTCGTACCGCTCGGCAGTGAAGCCTTGCGCAAGGTCGACGTTCGCGTTGTCGCCGCCACCAACCGAGATCTCCCCGAGCGGGTTGCAGCGGGCGCGTTTCGCAAAGAACTGCTCTATCGCCTCGACGTGGTCAACCTGGTGGTGCCGCCGCTGCGTGATCGCCGCGACGACATCCCGCAACTGATCCGAACGTTCTTGAGTAGCGGCCGCAACGCCGCGCCGCACTACCACTTTTCGCCGGACGCGATGGCCGTGTTGATCGCCTACCACTGGCCCGGCAACGTGCGCCAGCTGGAGAACGCCATCGAGCGCATGGTGGTGCTCGCGGGACAGCGCCGGGAGCTTGGCATTGCGGACCTGCCGGCGGAGATGCGGTCGTCCGAGGAAAGCGAAGCGGCAGCGACGGACGATGGCTACGAGGCGGCGCGCACACGCTTCGACCGGCTCTACTTCCAGAATCTGCTCCGGCGCGCCGGCGGCAACGTCACCGAGGCGGCGCGACTGTGCGGGTTGTCGCGTGGGCATCTGCACCGGCGCATGAAGGAACTGCGAGTCACGACCTGAGCGGTTGCCGGCACGTTGGCACTTCCGAAGTTCGGCACTTCGGCAGCGGGCGTTGCACTTCTAGGCTCGGTGCGACGGGTTTGGCACGGCCCTTGCTTTCAGGCACTCATGAAGTCTTCCCATCGATGCTGCTCATTCGCCGTTGCCGCCTCCATGGGCGCACTGCTCGCCGTGATGGGTGGCTGTCTCGCCAGTCACGAAAACGTCGCGACGGCCTCCTCAAGTGTGTCGGACGTAGTGATCGTTGCTCCCGCAACTTCGCGGCAAACGCCGAGCAACCTGCCGGGTGTGCACAACATCGTGACCTATGCTCCCGACCTGGTCTGCGGTGGCGTGCCCGAAGGTGCCGAGGGCTTTGCAACGCTGCAAGCGATGGGCATCAAGACGGTCATCTCGGTCGACGGTGCCACCCCCGACATCAAGAACGCGGAAGCTCACGGTCTTCGTTACGTGCACCTGCCCATTGGCTACGACACCGTGACGGTCGAGCGCCAACAACAGCTCGCGCAAGCCATCAGCAACCTGCCAGGTCCCATCTTCGTGCACTGCCACCACGGCAAGCATCGCAGCGGCGCAGGGCTTGGCACAGCCTTGGTTCGTTCCGGCCGATTGACGGTTGACGAGGTCAGCGATCGCATGCACGTGTCGGGAACGGCGGCCAGCTACGAAGGCCTGTGGCAGTCCGTTCGCGAAGCCACGCCGATGAGCGCGGCAGAGCTCAAGGCCGACCCGGCATCGTTCCCCAGCATCACGAAGGTGACCGGCTTGGTCGCGACCATGGCCGAACTCGACATGGTCATCGATCTCGTGCGCCAAGCTCATGTTGCGAACTGGCGCGCACCTGACGACCACCCGGACCTGGTTGCCGAGAAGGAGACGCGCCGTCTCGCCACCCTGTTCGCTGGCTTGCGCAAGGACTCGGAAAGCCTGCAACACCCCAAGGAATACCAGCAGATGCTCGACAACTCGATCGCCGTCAGCGAGCAGCTCGACCAAGCAGTCCGGAATGGCAACGGCATCCAGGCCGCGCAACTGCTGTCCACGCTTCAAACGAGTTGCAAGACCTGCCACCGATCGTACCGCAACAAGTGAGTCGCGGCGCAAGCTGCCGAAGCGCGTTTACGCCACGACCAGTGAGCGTGACATGGCTCGTTGCGGATCGACGCACACAATGCGGTGGCCTTGCGAAGACATTTGCTATTCATTTGTCAACGCAGTGCCAGTTGCACATTGACGCGCAATGGTTCTTGTGATGTTGTCATAGCAGTGAGTTCTGCCGAATCATCGCAGCCTTTCGGGCGCACCCTTCCCTGGCTCACAGGGATCCTGGTGGCGGTGGTTTTTGCTGTTTCCGCCCTGGCATTGGCCTTTGGCGCGGCGCAGTCGAGCACGCGGACTAGTTCGGGCAGAGCGCTCGAAGTCAGGTTGCTGGGCGTGGAAGTCGCTGGGCAACTGGTTGCGAACGTTCCGGACACCGCCGGCCCAGCTCGCACCTGCGATAGGTTTGCAGGTGAGGAGCTCCTGGCCAGCGAGGGCGAGGAAGAGGAGTCGGAGCTGGGCGAACAGCACGATGGTTGTGACGCCATCGGCTCATCGCTCTCGGGGCCGTATCCGTCGCCCAAGCAACTGATCGCATGGGGTGTCATTGCATCCCTCGTTAGGACGAGTGCGCCGCGGACGCTTTGTGCGCGTGGCCCGCCTCCGGCTTGCTGAACTAGCCGGATAGCTGCAGACGGGCGGATTCCATTGCCACCGTTCTGCTAGCGATCACTGCTGGATTTGCACGCCCGGTTTGGCCCGTCGGAAGCGAACAGCTGCGACGTGTCGACTCTGGGCACCTCACGCCCGCATGTTTTCTCCTCTTGCAGAAGAGGTTCGCGCTATGAGTCTAATCAGGGTTTTCCTGCCCGTTGCCGCCGTTCTGCTGTTCCCTGTCGCGTCCTGTACCCCGCTGCTTGGCGATGCCGCAGCTCGGGCAGTCGATCGCAGCTTGCCTGAGGATTATCCCGTGGTCCCCGATGGCGAGAACTCGGCGGGCTTGCTCATCGACAGCTTCTTCGACGATCCAAAGCTGCTGGCGTTGGTCGACGAGGCGCTCAGCAACAACCAGGAACTCAACATTGTCCGGCAGGAGTTCGTGATCGCGCAGAGCGAGATCCTTGCCCGCCGCGGTGAGTACTTGCCATTCGTTGGCGCTGGCGCGGGCGCTGAAATCGAGAAGGTCGGCGAGTACACGAGCCAAGGGGCGAGCGACGCGTCGGATGAAATCCGTCCGGGACGGCGAGTGCCCGAGCATCTCCAGAACTACGTCCTGGGGCTTTCGGCCTCATGGGAAATCGACATCTGGAACAAGCTGCGCGACGCAACCAAGTCCGCGGTGATGCGATACCTATCGACGGTCGAAGGGCGCAACGTCCTGATCACCCAGCTGGTCGCCGAAATCGCGCACACCTACTACGAGCTGCTCGCGTTGGACAGCCAGCTGGACGTTCTCAACCGCAATATCCAGATCCAGAGCGACGCTCTCCGCATCGTGCGCGCCGAAAAGAACGCGGGCCGCGTGACCGAACTCGCTGTCCAGCGGTTCGAGGCCGAGGTGCTGGATACACGCAGCCGCGTGTTTGAGATCCGCCAGGCGATGGTGAAGTCAGAGAACTACCTGAACTTCCTGGTCGGACGCTTTCCCCAATCCATTGCCCGCGAGAACGCGGCCTGGTTAGCCGGCACTCCACCCGTAGTTCGTACTGGCGTGCCAGTCCAGCTGCTTGAGAACCGGCCGGACATCCGTCGTGCCGAGCTCGAACTCAAGGCCGCAAAACTCGATGTCGATGTCGCGCGCAAGAGCTTCTACCCGTCGCTCAGCCTCGAGGCTGCTGTTGGCGTCGAGGCGTTCCGACCGGAGAGCCTGACGGTGCTGCCGGAGTCGATTCTATACAACGCGGCGAGCAACCTGACGGCGCCGCTGATCAACCGACGCGCGTTGACAGCCGGCTACTACTCCGCGAACTCGCGCCAGATGCAGGCTGTGCTGTCCTTCGAACGCACCCTGCGCGAGGCGTACATGGAGACCGTCAATCTGCTGGCTGCAATATCGAATCTCACCAGCACCTACCAACTGAAGGCACAGCAGGTCGCGACCCTTGAGTCTGCCGTCGCCATTTCCAATCAGCTCTTCGTCTCGGCCCGCGCCGACTACATGGAAGTTCTGCTGACGCGACGCGATGCACTCAACTCGCAGATGGAACTCATCGAGACCAAGAAGCAGCAGTTCTCCGCAATTATCGACATGTACAAGGCGCTCGGCGGCGGCTGGCGTCGAGCTTCCACACCGGAACCAGAAGGCAATCCCGACCTTCCGGTCAAGTGACCTCACCAGTGACCCAATGCACACCCAAATGATCGTTCCAACTCTGCGAGCAACCCTTTTGTTGTCGGCCTTCCTGGCGCTGTCATCCTGTGACCAACTTCGCGGCACGGAGCAGGGCGAGGAGCACGAAAAGCATTCCAAAGCTGCCACCGGCAACGAAGGCCACGAGCATGCGGCAAAGATCGTCACGACCCGGCCGATGGCCAAGGACGTGGAGGTTACGGCGAAATACGTCTGCCTGATCAACTCCCGCAAGCACATCGCCATCCGCGCTCAGCACAAGGAAGCTGGCTACCTCGACGAGATCCAAGTTCGCGAAGGGCAAATGGTGAAGGCGGGTGATGTGTTGTTCCGCATCAACCCAACCCTCTACGAAGCCAGGTACCAGGCGGAACTGGCCGAGGCCAACTTCGCGCAGCAGGAATACAACAACGCCAAACAGCTGTTTGAGGCGCCCGACAATCCAATCATCTCAGAGCGTGAACTGGCGCTGTACGGAGCCAAGCTGGCACAGGCGGAGGCGAACGCAGCGAAAGCCAAGGCGGAGCTAGACTTCACGACGATCCGCGCGCCGTTCGACGGCATCATCGACCGCCAGGAAGAGCAACAGGGCAGTCTGATCAAGGAAGGCGACAAGCTGACAACCTTGTCAGACAACTCGACGATGTGGGTCTACTTCAACGTCCCAGAGGCCCGCTACTTGGACTACAAGATGCGATTCGCTGGGGCTCCCGACTCACCGTCGCAACTGGATTTGCCAAACTCGCGGATGGAACTGGTGCTGGCCAATGGCGTCAAGTTCCCGCACCAGGCGGAGAAGACACTCACCATCGAGGCAGAGTTCAAACGTGAGACGGGAAGCATCTCGTTCCGCGCAGACTTCCCCAATCCAGACCGGATTCTTCGGCATGGCCAGACAGGAACCCTGCTCATCCATGAATTGGTGGGCAATGCGCTAGTCATCCCGAGCCGGGCAACCTTTGAGATCCTGGACAAGATCTATGTGTTCGTGGTCGGCGAGGACCACGTCGTGCGGCAACAAGCGATCGGCATCGAACACGAGCTGGGAGACATCCTCGTCGTCAACGCGGGAGTGACGTCCAAAGACCAGATCGTGCTCGAAGGCATCAGCTTGATTCACGACGGCCAGACGGTGGCCACACCAGAGTTCCGAGAACCCGCTGAGGTCCTGAAGCACCTCAAGTTCCGCGCCGAGTAACCGAGTCGACCGTCACCAAAACTCCGTCCAGGAATCCGATCTCAGATGTTCAGCAAGATCCTCCGTCGCCCGGCCATGGCGATCGTTGTCTCGATCCTACTCCTGTTCTTGGGAGTCATTGGTGTCAGGTCCTTGCCAATCGCGCAGTTCCCAGACATCGCGCCGCCGACCGTCATGGTGTCGATCGCCTACCCTGGTGCGAGCGCCAACGTGCTCGTCGACTCGGTGCTCATCCCACTGGAGCAGTCGATCAACGGCGTCCAGAACATGCGCTACATGGTGTCGTCAGCCACCAGCGCGGGGGAAGCGGTCATCACGATCTACTTCGAGCCCGGAACGGACCCGAACATCAATGTCGTGAACGTTCAGAACCGGGTCAACATCATGCTGAACAGGCTACCACCACTCGTGGTGCGCGAAGGCATCCTGGTAAGCCAGGTCGTGCCGAGCATGTTGATGTATGTCAACCTCTACAGCACGGATCCCGGCGCCGACCAAAAGACCCTCTACAACTACGCCAACGTCTACCTGATGCCGGAGCTGAAGCGCATCCAGGGCATGGGGCTTCCCCGCAACCTTGGCAACCGCTCGTTTGCGATGCGCATCTGGCTCAATCCGGAGCGCATGCGTGCCTACAACGTGTCCGTCGATGACGTGATGGAGGCGCTCGCGGAGCAGAGCATCATTGGCTCTCCCGGCCGACTGGGACAAGCCACCGGCATGGTCTCGCAGTCAAAAGAGTATGTGCTGACCTACGTCGGGCGATTCAACAAGGCCGAGCAGTATGCAGACATCATTCTGAAACGCACGCCAGAGGGGCAACTGCTGCGGCTCAGGGACGTTTGCGTGCCTCCCCCGGAGGTCTTGCAACAGGTTGCAACCAGCCAGGACGGTAGCACGGCACACGCTGCCAAGACCGCACAACCCAAAGGTATTGAGCTCGGCTCGGAGTTCTTCGACATCTACTCCGACATCTTCATGGCGGAGGAGAACAAGACCTACCCGACGTGCTCGATCATCCTCAAGCAGGCGCCTGGATCCAACGCCATGGAGGTGATCGAAAACGTCAAGTTGAAGCTCGACGAGATGGAGAAGTCGTTCCCTCCGGGGATGAAGTACACGCTCGCGTACGACGTGTCCCACTTCCTTGACGCTTCGATCGAGAAGGTGCTGCACACCTTGCTCGAGGCCTTCATCCTGGTCTCGTTGGTTGTCTTCATGTTTCTCGGCAACCTGCGCTCCACGGTGATCCCCATCTTGGCGGTGCCGGTCTCGCTCGTAGGAACGTTCTTCTTTCTGCAGTTGCTGGGGTTGTCGATCAATCTCATCACGCTGTTTGCCATGGTGCTGGCGATTGGGGTGGTCGTCGACAACGCGATCGTCTTAGTCGAGGCCGTGCACGCCAAGATCCACGAGAAGCACCTTTCGCCATTCGCCGCCACCCACGAAGTGCTGCACGAGATTGGCGGAGCGATCATCGCGATCACCTTGGTGATGACCGCGGTCTTCGTCCCGATCACGTTTATTCCCGGACCGGCCGGACAGTTCTATGGGCAGTTCGGCATCACCATGGCGATCGCGATCGTGATCTCGGGCGTGATCGCACTCACCTTGACGCCCGTGCTCTGCGCCATGATCCTGCAGCCGCACGATCACGGTGTCGGGGAACTCAACGGCGGGGGAATCAATGGCGGGGGAATCGGCGCCAAGAAGAAGCGTCGACTTCTGCGCATGCTCGCCGTCGTCTTCGTCGGCTTGCCGGTCCTAGCCGGAATCACCTACGTTGCCTATGTGCTGTGGGGATGGGTCGGCTTCTTGCTGTTGCTGGCTCCGCTGTTGCAACGGCCTTTCGACAAGCTCGTCGAAGCGATCACCGCTGGCTATACGGCGATCGTGCGTCGGAGCCTCAGAGTTGCCTTCCTGAGCCTCGTCATCGTGGCTGGGTTCCTCTTCGGCATCGGCTCAGTCGGCGCGATCCTGCCCAGCGGTTTTATCCCCGGTGAGGACCAAGGCATCATCTATGCGGTGCTGCAAACGCCGCCCGGATCAACCCTCGAGTACACCAACGCCAAGTCGAATCAGCTCGAGAAGCTCATTGCAGACGGCTTTAAAGAAGAGGTTCACTCGATCACGGCGCTCGCTGGCTACGAGGTCTTGACCGAAGGGCGAGGTTCGAATGCGGGAACCTGCATCATCAACCTTAAAGACTGGAAGGACCGCAAGCTGACGGCCCGCCAGATCATCGAAGAACTGGAGGTCAAGTGCAGCGTGCTGACCGACGTCAAGCTGGAGTTCTTCGAGCCGCCAGCAGTGCCAGGGTTCGGCGCAGCAGGTGGATTCTCGCTGGTCTTGCTCGACGAGTCGCAATCGAGCACGGTCGACTACCAACGACTCGGCGAGGTGACGGACGAGTTCATGGCTGCACTGAAGAAGCGGCAAGAGGTCAAGAACCTCTTCACCTTCTTCACGTCCAACTACCCGCAATACGAATTGGAGATCAACACCGACATTCTCTACCAGAAGGGCCTGACGACCGAGGAAGTGTTGAACAACCTGAACATCCAAGTCGGCAGCACCTACGAGCAGGGGTTCATCCTCTTTAATCAGTTCTACAAGGTGTATGTGCAGGCGTGGCCCCAGTTCCGCGCAACCCCTGACGACCTTGAGAACATGTTCGTCACGAATGACGAGCGAGAGCAGGTTCCCTACTCGGCATTCATGAAGATGAAGAAGAAGCAGGGGCTCAACGAGATCGACAGATTCAACCTATACCCATGCGCCGTGATCCAGGGCGCGCCCGCTGTTGGATTCAGCTCGGCGCAGGCGATTCGCGCGGTTGAGGAGGTCGCGCGGGAGACACTGCCGCGTGGCTACGACATCGACTGGTCCGGCTTGTCCTACGACGAATCGCGCAAGGGCAACGAGGCTCTCTACATCTTCCTCGTCGTGATAGCCCTGGTGTATCTGCTCCTGGTTGCTCAATACGAGAGCTTCGTACTTCCCCTCGCCGTCATCCTGTCGCTGCCAGTCGGCGTGTTCGGTTCGATGGCTTGCCTTCAGATGATGGGACTGGCAAACGACGTCTATGCGCAGATCGGACTGGTCATGTTGGTCGGCCTGCTGGGCAAGAACGCGATCCTGATCGTCGAGTTTGCCGTGCAGCGCAGGCACGAAGGCATGTCGCTGTCCGACGCCGTCATCGAAGGCGCACGATCACGCTTCCGCCCGATCCAGATGACCTCGTTCGCCTTCATCGCCGGCCTCATCCCGCTCATCATCGCCACCGGTGCGGGAGCCCTCGCAAGCCGCACCATCGGCGCGGCCGGAATCGGGGGCATGCTGCTTGGCACCACGGTCGGGGTCCTGTTGATCCCGGCGTTGCACCTGGTATTTGCGAAGTTGGTGGATGGCAAGAAGCTGCTCAAGAGCGAAGTCGACGTGCCGCTAAGCGAGCTTCTTGAGCCCGACCTACCGCCGGCACTGCCAGACCCTGACGGTTCCCCAGGCTAGTGGTGTGCCAACAGGCAGGTCCTACTCGGGGGAGCTGAGCACGCAGCCTGACTTGTGCCCGGCGTTAGCGAACCGAGGCGAGTTTCACGCGTTGGTGCGCATGGCGACCTCGCGGGTTGTCTTGTTGGCGGTCGGCCCCTCGGCACCAGCTGCTGCTGCCGAATCCACATCGCTACCGTTGATCAGTTCCTTCGCCGTGCCGCGCGCATTGCTCAGCGTAGCGTCCTGCACACCCGCATGCCGACGTCCCCGCTGCGGCCGTCCATCGTGAAGCTCAGGCGGCGAGCCGAACGGGCATAGGAAGCCGCCATCTGGGCCGAGCCGCCGCGCGTCGTGACGTAGGACTGTCCGACGCGGTAGCTGGTCAGGATGAACTCGGCCACGTTGCCGTGTACATCAAATAGCCCGAACGGGTTGGCAAGGTAGGTGCCGACCGGGGCATGCTCCTGATAGCCGTCGTGGAAGTCGGCGCGCTCCCCTGGCCACGTCGTCAGCTTCACGGTCGACGCGTCCAGGACATTGGCATAACCCTCGAGGCTCGCGGCATCGCTACCGCAGGAATAGTCCAACGGCTGCCCAGCGCGGCATGCGTGTTCCCACTGCCACGCGGTCGGCAGCGTGAGCCCATGGGGAGTCAGCATGCTCATGCAGTCGAGCCAATCGAAGCCCTCGGCCGGGTGACGCCCAGAGATCCAGCGGCCGTGAGCGATCGTGCCGGCACGACACGAGAACGGCATCTCGATCTGGCTGAGTGGATCCTGCGAGCTAAAGAGCCGACGCGCCTGCTCCTGGGTCAGCTCGTGCCGGGCCAGGAAGTACGGCTCCACCTGGCTCGTCATCATCGTTTCGTTGCGATCGCGCGAGGCCGAGTAGTTGGGTCCGTTCGGGTCGCGGTCCTGGCTGCCGATCGTCGTCATGCCGCCGGGAACGAGCACGAAGACGATGCCGGACTCGGCTCCCATCGCGATGCCGCCGTCGGCTCGATGGCGCGGGATCTCGAGTTGTCGCGCGGCAGCAGGATCGGGTTCGCGCACGGCCGAACGCAGGTGATAGAACTCCCACAGCCGCGTTTGGGGGTTCATGCCGATCGGCACCAAACCCGGCTGTGGTTCGAGCTCGATCGGTGCCGCGGCGTAGAGTTCGCTGGCCACGACACCATCCGCCTTCGTCAAGGCGACTCGTGCGTCGGCCCAGGAGACCCGCGCGTTGGGGTGGTGTTCGGTCAGTTCGTTCAGAGCCTCGGACCAGCGCATGCTTTGCTCGACCCGGGACGCCAGCCCACCGGGACGCAGCAGGTCGAACAGCTGACCGCGAATGCGCAGCAACGCCTCGAACAGCACGAAGTCGGTCGCGGCTTCGAATTGCAGGCTGGTCGGCACCGAGGCGATTGGCTCGAGTTCGCGGCACAATCGCTCGACGAGTTCGATCTCGGCGGCAGCTTCTCGCCGGGCTCGATCGAGGCGCTGTTGCTGCCACTCGAAGTCGGCACGTTCGCCTGCTGGAGCGAGCGCGACTGCCTGCGCCATGGTCGATTGCGCACGCTCGTCGAGGCCGTTGGCCAGCAGCGCCCAGGCCTGCAGCGCGAGCAGACCATGGCGCGGAGCATCGAGGCTGTCGGGCTCATCGAGCGCATACGTCACCCTCGCCAGTTGCTCGCGTTCTTGGCCATAAAAACCCGGGGGTCGCTCTGGCCCGCAGAAGCGCATCGTGTCGCGCAACGCCGCTCGCATGATCTTGCCAATCGCGACCGGATGATCCGCGACGAGCTCGTGCGGCTCGAAGTTGCGCCGTCCTTCGCGGACCTCGTTCGCGGCGCGCAGCGCGGTGCGCCGAGCCTTGAGCCGTTGCAGTTGCCCCGCCCGCGGCGATGGCTTGACGGCGGCGCCGGTTGGCGCCGGGGGCGTGCCGTTCGCGAGTTTGCGCAATCGAGCCAACGCGCCGTCGACGCGTTCTAGCGCCGGCCGGAACTCGGTGTCGACTTGCTCGAGCCAGGCGCGCAACCCGGCCGCAGCCGTTGGCCACGCCGGTCTCAGTTCGCGCACCGCGGTGCGGTGCTGCTCGATTCGGAGGTCCAATGCGAGCAGGTCGAATTGCTCGAGCCGCCTGGTCGCCAGGCCGCGCAGATCGTCTGCCTGCTGCCGGTGTCCTGCTTCGGACTCGGCGAGATCGGCGAGTTCGTTCGAGAGGGTCGCGTTTTGCGCCCACATCGTCGCCGTGACGGCGAATCCCGTCGCGAGCACGGCGATGGCGACTGCTGCCGCGCGGTTGTGACGCAGCCATCGCATCGCCCGCGCAAGGCGCGGCGCGGGACGCGCCAGGATCGGCTGCCCGTTGCGCACGCGACGCAGGTCTTCGGCGAAGTCCGCACAGCTCGCATAGCGGTGGGCCGGCTCCTTCTCGGTCGCGACCGCAATGATCACCTGCAGCTCTCGGGACACTGCGGTATTGAGCGTGCGAGGGTCTGGAGTCGGGTGGCTCTTGATCTGCGCGAACAGTTCGAACAGCGAACGGCCGGAGAACGGTGGCGACAGCGTCAACGCTTCGTAGAGCGTGATGCCGAGCGCGTAGATGTCGACGCGCGCGTCGAGCTCGCTCGCAGCGAGAGACAGTTGCTCCGGCGCCATGTAGAGCGGCGTGCCGGGCAGCTGGTCGGAGCCAGTGGCCATGGTGGCGTCGCGCATGGTGTCGTGCGCGAGACCGAAGTCGAGCACGATTGGCGCACCGTCGGTCTGGATCAGGATGTTGCCGGGTTTGATGTCCCTGTGCACGAGGCCAGCCTGGTGGGCGTGGTCGAGTGCGCGTGCAACCTGCTCGATGATCTCGATGACTTCATCGACCCGGCGGCGGTCGACAGGAGGCAGGTCTTGCGCAGTTTCGCGCGCGATGCGTGCTGCCAGGGTCTCCCCGGCGAGTAACGGCATGACCACATATGGCTGGCCGCCAATCGAACTGACTTCGTAGACCGGGCACAGTCCGGGGTGATTCAGTCGTGTGGCCGCCAGCGCCTCACGTTCGAAATGTTTCCGCGCCGACTCGGAGGCGAGCAGGTCCGGGCGCAGCACCTTGAGTGCGACCTCACGTTCGAGCCGCGGATCGAAGGCGCGGTAGACAACCCCCATGCCGCCCTGATCCAACAGCGAGCGGATTTCGAAGCGGCCGAGGTTCCTCATCGAGGAGTCCGGTCGGTGGGGATCACTCGGGTGCGTCACGGGATCAGTGTCACGGAAGTGGCCGCACGGCACGGAGGCCGGTGCCTTCCTTGGGTGCGTCAGTGGTCGGTGAACGATGGAAATACCGCGCTTCCAAGCTGCCTGTCTTGCAGCTGCCACCGCAGTGCGCGTACGAGGTTCCGTTTGCGAGGTCGTTGATGAAGCAGAACTCGGCGACGTTGCCGTGCATGTCGTAGAGCCCGTACGCGTTGGGCGCGAACGTGCCGACGGGCGCGTGGAAGACGTAGCCGTCGTCGAAGTTGACGTGCTCCCAGGTGGGCAAGCCCGCGCCGACCCATTTGAGGTCGCAGAGGTTGGCGTAGCCCTTCAGGTCGACTTCGCGCGCCCCGCTGGACCAGGGCGTCGTCGTACCTGCGCGGCACGCGTAACCCCACTCCCAAACGTCAGGCAATCGCAGCCCGTGGCGTTCGAGTAGCGCCTGCGCTCGCGGTGGAGCGACGTATTCGACCGGATTGCGCGGCGTGATCGTCTCGCCGAACGACGAACCGCCGATGCCCCATTGGCTCGGATTGTCCTCTAGCGACAGACGCAGCCACTGCCCTTGCGTCAACTCGTGCCGCGCGACGAAGAACGGAGCGATCTGCTTCTGGAAGGTGTCGGGACCATCAGGGCTGCTGCTCAGCGGGCTGGCGTTCTGGGGGCTGGCGACCAGCGAGCCGCCGGGCAACAGCACGAACACGATGCCGGCGCTTTCCGGTAGCTCGATGGATCCGTCGGGCTGCAGCTCGGGGATCACGATCGCCGCGGGGTCGTCGTTGCGACGGGGGTCGATGGCCGAGCGCAGGTGATAGAACTCCCACAGCTTGGTAGCGGGGTTCATCCCGATCGGCACCAAACCGAGAACCGGCTCGAGCTCGATGTTCGCGTCCGCGTAGTCGGTGCTGGCCGTAACGCCGTCGGCCGCCGCGATCGCAGCCGCAGCTTGCTGCCAGGTCACGCGCAGATTCGGATGGGACCGCGTAAGCCCTTCGATCGATTCGGCCCAGGCGCGACGCTGCTCGACCAGTTGCACCAGGCCGTCGCTGGCGAGGTGTTGCTGCAGTTCTGTTTGCGCGCTGCGAAGTTTGCGTTCGAGCAGGCGTTCGGAGGTGGTCAAACCGTCCAACCACGGGCGTTCCAGCTGCGCGCGAAGATCGTTGCAGCGATGCCACGTGTCCCAGCCCTCGGTTCTGGCGCGGTTGCGCGCGGCGTCGGCGCGCACCACGGCGCCGCGGTAGCGCAGCGGGTCGCCGTAGCGCAGTGGGGCTTCGAGCGATGACGGCGCATTGGCAAGCGGCTCCCAGATCTCGGGAGGGAACCCCAGCCCCTTGTCGGCGCCGGTTGCGACCAACGCCCAGAGCATCGCGCGCAGTCCCTCGTAGGGAGTCGGGTCCGAGCCGACGAGCTTTAGATGGCGCGCCAGGTAAGAGAATCCGAGGCGCTCCTTGCCCCATTGTTCGGGTGCGCGGTCGGGGTCGACCCACGACCAGCCGATCGCGAGTAGCTCCGCGGCATCGTCGGGAGCATCGTCGAGAGCATCGCCCGGCAGTTCTGTCGACGGCATCGGCCGCGCTCCCGTGCGCACCTGATCTGCCGCTCCGAGCGATTCGAGTCGGATCTCGAGCAGCTTGAGCTCACGTTCGAGATCGGCGATGTCGGACTGCCCAGCGCCGCGCGAAGCGATCGCCTGCTCCGCGCGGTGTCGCAGGCGCGCGAGCGTGTCGGTGACGTGCTCGGCGTCTTCCTTCATCGCCGTGCCGTGCCGTTCGAGCCAGTCCGAGTAAGCCGCGACTTTGTCGGGCCACGGCGGGTAGAGCGTGCGTTCGGCTTCGAGCGCCACTCGCGTGCGATGGATCACCGCCAGGCCGTGGAAGTCGTCGAGACGAACCTGGGCTGCCTCGCGCGCCACGTCTGCTTGCGAATGAGCCGCTTGCTCCGTCGAGATCGTCGCGCGCAGTGACTCGCCGAGTGAGCGACGCTCCTGTTGCAGCAGCCAGGTCACGACCAGTGCGATCGTCAGGATCACGAGGGTTGCGGCCGCCAGCCGGTTGCGCACGCTCCACTGGTGCAGTCGCAACCAGACCGGCATGGGCCGCGCCAATACGGGCCGATGGGTGCGTGCGCGCGCGAGGTCTGCGGCGAACGCAGCCGCCGAGCTGTAGCGATGCTTGGGTTCTTTTTGGGTGGCGACCTCGAGCACCGCAGCAAGATCCTGGGGCACGCTGTGATTGCGCCTGCGTGGCGACGGCAACGGTCGCTCACGGATCTGATCGAACAGTTCCAGGCGCGAGTCGGCATCGAACGGGCGACTGCCGCAGACGCATTCGTAGAGTGACACGCCGAGTGCGTACACGTCGGTGCGACGATCGACCCACGAACCCGCGACCTGCTCCGGCGCCATGTAGGACGGCGTGCCGGGTAGTTGACCGGTGCGCGTCAGTCGCTGATCGGCGTGCTGCTGATCCTGGACGAGCCCGAAGTCCAGCAGCACCGGCCGGCCGTTCGGCTGGATCATGATGTTGCCGGGCTTGATGTCGCGGTGGACCAGACCGGCCTCGTGGGCGCGGTCGAGCGCGCGCGCGACCTGCTCGAACACTTCGACGAAGTGCAAGATGTCCGCCGGCGTTGGCGGCGCGTCGCTCCGGCCTAGCTGCTCGGCGAGCGATTCGCCTGGCACGACGGGCATGACGAAATAGGGCACGCCCTTCACTTCACCGACCTCGTAGATCGGGCACAGGCCGTCCACCTCAAGCTTCGACACCGCCATCGCTTCGCGTTCGAACCGCATCGCCAGATCTGGAGTGGCGCCCCATCCGGACGGCAAGCGTTTGATGGCTACTTCGCGCTGGCTGCGCGGGTCGAAGGCAAGATCGACGCGTCCCATCCCGCCTGTGCCCAGTCGCCTGAGCACCCGGAAGCGGCCGAAGCGCTCCACGGCATCGAGGTCCGCAGAGTCATCGTTTTCGCTGTCGGGCTCCAGCAGGCACCCGAGGTCCAGATCGCGGTCGGGAATTGGCTCCGCGTTCAGCAGCTCGAGCACTTCGGCGCGCAGCGCCGGATCATCGGGGCAGGCCTTCGCAAGGTGAGCCTCCCGGGCAGCGGGATCGAGCTTCTGAGCGGCGAGGAACAGCTCGCGCAGTTGGGCTCGTTCGTTGCTCACTGCGCGTTCCGTAGGCGTCGGCCGAGCCACGTTCGGGCGAAGGTCCAGACATCCTGCGCGCTGGATCGCGCAATCCCGAGTTCGGCTGCGACCTCGCGAATCGTCAAGCCGCCGAAGCACCGCAGTTCGACCATGCGAGCTGCCTGCGGGTCGACCTCGGCGAACTCCTCCAGCGCGGCGTCGAGGTCAAGTACGTCGAGGCCACTGTTTGGCTGCTCGGCCAGCACGTCGAGCGTCGACAGCGTCGCTTGCCGTTCGCGCGCCCGCCTCCCGCCCGCCCGAAGTGCGTCGACGAACACCCGGCGTAGCATGGTGCTGCTGATCGCGGCGAAGTGCGATTGGCTGCGCCAGTCCTGATTGCGTTGATCAACGAGACGCACGTAGGTGTCGTGCACCAGTGCGGTCGCGTCGATGGTCGGCGTCTTGCTGCCGAGCAGCCGGCGCGCCTGTCGACGCAGGTCGTCGTAGGTGAGTGCCGCCAACTCCTGCATCGACGGCTCGTCGCCACTTAGCGACTTGCGCAGCAGGTTCGTGCAGTGTTCGGAGTGGGAGTCAGTCAAGCGATTATCGGTGACGGGGTGACGCAGGATACCAGACCACACCGACGTGCGCGGTTGCGAGACCGTGTTACGGGATGCGCTTGTTCCAAGCGTTTCTCGGCACCGCCTCTTCGGAGTCGTGGAGACGTAGATGCAGCCTGCGAAGGGCGGCACGGCCCAAAGGACCATCACGGCGAGTTCGTCACGCAGGTGCGGCCGGATGACCGGCATCGCGACCCAACGCTTCACGGGCGCTCGCTACTTGCGTGTCCACTGCCGGGTGTTTCCTCCGGAAGCCGAGTAGTCGGCGGTGAAGCTCCCACCGCCATCTGGCCACAAGGTCCCGAAGCCGCCGTTGCTGCCAACCAGGTCGCCAAAGCCCAGCCAGGGGTGCCACACGAGCGAGCCCGGCTGCCCCGTCACGACCACTTTGCCCGTGGAGTTCTTGATGATCCTCGCCCGAGTTTCGTAGTGCTCGGTCCCGTCCCAATCCGTCCACAGATAGTTGACCTCGATGATGTAGGTGTAGCCAGGGGTAATGGGAGTGCCATCCGTCTTGGTGCTGTCATACTCACCCTGCATGTTTTGGGCGTGGACCGACTCGGACGCTCCCATGAGAGCGACGAAAACGGCGAAAGCGGTTAGAATCTTGCGGAACATAGGAACCTCCGGGAATGTGTTTCGAAAACAGCGTGACCGCAGAAACAGCGCGAGCACGGCTGACATGAAACGCGTCCGGAGCGCGCCCGATGTCCGGAACAAAACATCGGAAAAGACGGCGGCGGCCGGGAATCTGCTGCTGCCGACCGCGCGTTACGGGTGACCAGGATGGCCTTGATTCGCTTGATTGGCGCGTGTCGGAGTGTTGGCACGAATTGGCGCAAGCCACGGTCCGCACTGCTCGCCAACGTCGAGCGCAACGACTTCCTGCAGGCGGCTACCGCGGCAAGGCGCTTCGACTTCGTCGCACGGTGCCGCCCTGTGCTCGCGTGATTTGCGGGAATGAAGCAAGTGACCGGAGCCGAGCGAAACAGTCACCGTTGGAGGCAGCCAGCGCGGCCTACTGCCACGAACGTGGCTCATGCTGCCGATAATCGGCAGGTTGACCAGACCAAGAGGCTGCATCCGGACCACCGACGAACCCTCGCAAGTCCGGCTCTCCCGCCGCGTGACTTGCCTGAGGCTAAAGCCCCTTCGCCCCAACTGGCTTCGCTAGATCCACGGTTCCCTCCGGCAGGAATCTCACCCCCAGCACCTCCGCCAAGCGAGTCTGCTTGCCGATCTTCCCATCTTCCATCGCGAACGTGCGATGCGCTCCCGCCAGCTTCAACCCGTCGACATCTTGCAGGTCATCGAGGGTCAAAAACTTTGGCTGAGCCGGTCCGGGAAGCGCCACCAGCTTGTTGGTCACGGTGTAATAGCCTCCGCGAGTCAGCTTGGATTCCGGATCGATCAACAGCACGTTAGCAATCGTCCGGAGAATCCGGTTCCGAGCGACTCGCTCGGGATCGGTGCAACATGGCGAGCGCGTCCGGCCAGGCTCAGCCGTGCGAGCGACTCGTGGCCGATCCGTTCGGCGCCTCCTGCTCAGTGCTCGCGGCGTGCTGGGGAATCATGTGGGTGAGCGTGCTGATGAGAGTGCTGGTGGGTCTGTTGTTGCAGCCGACCGTCCGGTGGACCGCCGGGCCCTGGAGCGGCGGGCGCATTGGGCATCTCGATTGTGCCGGGCACCCCGCGCAGCGTGCGCAGGATCCGGTTCGAGCCGGGGGCGCCGACGTGGTAGTGGTAGCCGCGGACTTCGTCGGTGTGTCCGCCGTGCTCGTCCAGTCCCTCCGCTGCTCGGCCTTGTTCGTCCAGTTGGGCGAAGATGGCGAACCCGTCCATGGCGTAGCCGATCATCGGCGCGTGCCCGTCGGCTTGCGCGACCTCTTTGCTGTGGCCAGTCGCCGCGTGGTAGTGGTAGCCGGCGAACGGGTTGAGGTGTCCACCGCCGTCGTCGAGCGGCGCGAGCGTGTGTGCGCCGAGGATCGCCTCGACGGGGGCGGGCGGGTCAAACTTGACGCCGTTGAACGCGACGCCGACCGGCGCGTGCGGTGTTGGAATCGTCTGGCGTGCGAACCGCGGCTGGACCGGGATGATGTAGGTGGTGATGAACCTGTCGGTGTACCAGGATGGATCCCCTTCGACGACGTGGTTCTGGTAGCGCGGATCGACGTCGGGTCGGGCGGCGGCCTCGAAGGCCTCGCGGGTGTTGGTGTAGCGCACCGAGCCGTCCTCGCGGACGAGGCTCCACTCGGGGTCGTCGAAGAACTTGGGCGCATTCTTGACGAAGGGGCCGTCGACATCGTGGAGCTTGCCGTAGTGCATCCAGACACCTGCCTTCTCGGGGCCGTCGGTGACGTAGCGCGGGCTCCAGGGGCCCATGGCGTGCTCGCTGGGCTCCGACTTTGTCGTGATCACGTAGCACTCGGCCACGGTGCCGTCTGCGAGTTTGCGTGGTTCGATTCGGATCTCCTCGAGCAGTGCCGCGCGAAGGAAGTGCGACGGGTCGACCGGCTTGCTGAGCTCCTGCGGGCCAGCGGCGCAAGAACCGAGCAGTAGCGCGCCGAGGAGTGCGAATGCGACTTGACGGCGGCCTCCTCGGGGGCGATTGCCGGCCGTGAACTGTGATCCTCGCGAGGACGGAACGAGCGCAGATTCGGGAGGTCGCGATCGATCCGTGAGCGACCGATTAGCGACGGCCTTGGCCGCTCGCTTCGGTAGCGCGCTTCTGCATGCGACGCTTGCTCGCCGCTGGCACGATCTTGACGTGGCCCTTGGCGTTCTCCTTCTGCACGTCCTCGGCGAGCGCTGCGACCGCAGTGCGCAACTGTTCATCCTGACCCATCGGGTGGTTCCACAATGCGATGTCCGGGGAACAGCCGTTGAGCTCCATGTCCTCACCGGTGGAGACCAGATACCAGCCACGCATCGGCATGCGAACCGAACTGCCGTCGAGTAGCCCGACCGAGCCAGTCGAGATCACGCCGCCGGCCGTGCGCATGCCGACGACGCGACCGCGACCGACCTGCTTGATGGCATGCGCGAGGATCTCGGCGTTGGAGAACGAATGCTCATTGCACATCAGCACAATTGGCTTGGTCCATGAAGCGTAGATCTTGCGATCCTGCGGGTAGCCCTCGCTGCTGCCACGCGACTTGGTGATCGCATGCGTTGGTTGCGTCAGCATGGTCATCACGTGATCGGTCGTGCTGCCGCCGCCGTTGAAGCGCACGTCGATGACCAGGCCCTGCTTGCCGGCGCCGGCGTGGTAGAGGTCTTCCTCCATCTGTCGGAAGCTCGACATGTTCATGCCGCGAATGTGCAGGTAGCCGAGTTTGCCTTCAGACAGCTCGTCGACCCTCTTGCGGTTGTTGGTGACGAACTCATCGTAGAGCAGGCCGGCAACCGAGCGAGTGGGCCGCAAGGTGACGTTGCGCTCGCTGCCACCCTGGCCAGCAACGGTCAGCACGACGTCGCGCGCTTGATCCATCGTTAGCAGCTTGTCGATATCCGTGGTGCGCGTGATCTCTGTGCCATCGATCGCGAGCAGCGTCTCGCCGACCTCTACTTTGCTGCGCTTGCGATCGCAGGGACCGTTTGGAATCACGCTGCTGACCACGAGCCCCTTCTCAGGACGGTCGAGCTGGTAGCGCAGGCCTAGGTGGTAGGTCGTCGGCGCCCAGCTGCTGCCTCCGGATGTGCGCGGTAGCGCGTCGCTGCCGCCTCTGTGTCCCATGTGCGATGCGTTGAGTTCGCCGAGCATCATGTTCATCAGGTCGGTGAACTCGCGCTGCCCGAGGCACTGCGCGGCGACCGGGCGGTACTTCCCGCGGATCGCATCCCAGTCGCGATTGTTCATGTCTGGGTCGTAGAAGCGATCGCGCATGGCGCGCCAGCCTTGGTCAAACGTGATCTGGCGCACGGCAGACCAGTCACGTGTGCGGCGTACCGAGAAGCCGAACGTCTCAAGTGTCTTGCCGCCCTTCAGGACCGCGGGCTTGCCGCCGCTGAGTCCGACGATCTCGTTGCCGTTCGCGTGCCAGGTGGCGCGCGAGAGCCCGCGCGACGCGAGTTGCTTCGGTGCCCCCGGGTCGGGGAACGTCACGCCGTAGAAGCCGGACTTCGACGCGACGGTTGCGGAAAACGCGAGCGTCTTGCCATCCGGAGACCAGATCAGGCCGCCTTCTCGGCTGTTGCGAATCGAGATACGGTGGAGGCGTTCGTGAATCCCGTCGAAGTCGATTGCGACCTTCTCGTCGACCTTTTTGGCAGAGGTCTTCTTGGCCGTGGCTTCGGCGACCTTCTTGGCGGACTTGTTGGCGTCGGCCTTCTTCGCATCGTCCTTCTTCTTGTCTTTCTTCATCGCTGCGAGCGCCTTCTCAAGCGTGCGGTCGCGGCTGGTCTGCTCTTCGGTTTGGGCCGTCAGGTTGATGTAGTAGACGTCGGACTCGTCGCCGTCGCGACGGCTGCCAAACGCAATGCGCTTGCCGTCGCCGGACCACGCCGGGCTGCCGTCGAAATCGGGGTGGCGCGATAGGTTGTAGGGCTTCGTTGTGCCGTCGAGCGCGACGACCCACACGTCCGAGTTGTAGTCGGAGTCCTGCGTCGCGTAGGTGAGCCAGCGACCGTCGGGCGACCAGTCGAACTGCGGCATCGACCAGGCCTCGACGACGCGACGATGGTCACTGCCGTCACCGTCCATGACGAAGATGTCGCTCTGTTTGGTATAGGCGATGTGGTCCGCCTTCGGGCTTGTACGCAAGTTGCCTTCGACGGCACGGTCGTCGGTGACCTGGCGCAGAGAGAACTCATCGGCGAGCCACCAAATACCGTCTTCACGATCCATGGTCGCCTCCCAGATGTCGAACTCTCCCGCTACGTCGCTGACGAAGAACAGCCGCTTGCCGTCCTCGCTAAATGCGATGCTGGTCTCGTTGTGTGGCGTGTTGGTGACGCGCCGCGGTTCTTTGAGGATGCGGTCCATGACCCAGACATCTTCGCCAGCGACGAACGCCATCTGCTTGCCATCGGCAGTGAATGCGACGTTTTGAGCCGACGTCTCAACGACGCGTTCGGTCGCGACTGCGTGGTCGTCACCCGAAGCGCGCAACGCAATCGGCTCGACTTTGCCAGAGGTCGTGTCGACCATCATGAGGTCGAACCGGCGCCTCACGAGCATCTTCTTGCCGTCCTTGGAGATGCTAGGGAACGCAACGCCATCGTCACTGCGGTCGAGCGAGCCGACCTTCGTGACGCGGCGTACGTCGTTACTACCTAGGCGCCGTTGGTAGACGTCGAACGTGCCGTCTGGATCGCTGAGGTAGTAGTAGGTTTCGTTGTCCGGTGCCCAAGTGGGGCTCTGGTGCGCGATGTTCTGGTAGTCGGGTTGGTCCTTGTCGAGGCGTTCGATCGTGATCGGCGACTTTCGCAGATCGGCGTGCCAAAGCTGTGCGGACTGGGTGCCGCGGTGGCCCTTGCGCGACCACATCGGCCGACCGCGCACGAACAACAGGTGATGACCATCCGGCGACAGTGCCGCCTGCATCATGGCGACGTCGATCAGCATGCGCTTGGGCTTGTTGCCGTCGAGGTCGATCGCGAACAAGCGTGTCGACTCGGAGTAGTGGAAGCCGCGATCTGTGCTCATGCCGACCAGCAGCTCGGTGCCGTCGTTGCTGAAGCCGTAGATCGTCTTGCGGTCGGAATCGCTGGTGAGCTGCGTGGGTGCGCCGCCCGTCAGCGGCACCCGGTAGATTTGTCGGCTGCCGTCGCGGCTGCTCTGGAACACCAAGGCTTGCTGGTTCGGCGTGAAGAACGGCGAGCCGTCGTCGCCAGGGTGCGTGGTCAAGCGGCGTGCGTCGCCACCGTTGCACGAAGCGAGCCAGATGTCACCGCGCCAAGCGAACGCGAGCTGTTCGCCGTCCGGCGATATCTGTGGATCGCGAGGTAGCCGGATGGTGCGGTCTTGCGCGAACGCAGGCACAGCGAGGAGGAGAGAGAACAAAAGGTACGGGCGCTTCATACGACGTGCATTCTGCCGAACCAGAGCCGAGCCGTCTGCCACGCCGCAACCTCGTTACATGTCCGGGCCACGCGAACTGCGCAGGCACGATCGGCGGCCGGGCCAGCAACAGCATCGCATGGCTCTGGCACAGTGGCAGCAACCCGTTCGCGGGTGGTCAGCCCGGGCTGCCATACGGCCTGGCGTCGTTCGGTGCGCCGGGTTGTTGCCTACTTGTCGAGCAACGCGTTGGGGCTCCTGTTCTGTCCCGGCCTCGCCGCGTGAATCGACTGGTCTCGTCCCATCTCAGACAGAGCACCGATAGCTCGCGGGCAAGGCGGCATGGCACATGTCGCGCGCACACCGTCGGAAAGAAGGGACCGCGTGATCGGGATCGAGAGCTGCGATATCCAACTTGGAAGCACCAGCATCCGCTGGTGTTTGGGTAGAGGCCGGGAGATTGATGCCGATCACTTCCACGTCAAACCCGTGGCCTGCGATCGTGCCGCTCGATGCACAGTCTGTGTTGCGGGTGTGCCTTGCAGGTTCGGCAGCAACGCCACCATTCGGCCAGGCTCGGGTCGTTCTGTACTGCTGTGCTGCCTGCAGTGCTTTGCCGCGACCAACGCGTGACCGGTCATCGCGCACCACGCGGGCCGGTCCGTCGGGCGCCGGCGTCGCTGCGTGAAGGGTCAGCAAGGTGACTCATGGAAGCGTGAGCCTTCGTATTCGCGCAAGATCGACCGTTCACTTGTGCAGACCAACGAGCTGTCCTACGTTCCGCGCGATATGGATACCCACTCGATCGTCACGGTTGGCAAGACCGTTCCCGACTTCAGCCTCGATACCTATGATCCGAACACCAAGGACTTTGGCTCGTATTCGCTGGCCGAGGCCAAGAAGGCCGGCAAGTGGACACTGCTGATGTTCTACCCCGCGGACTTCACCTTCGTCTGCGCGACCGAGTTCGCGGCGCTGGCCGAACAGCACGCGGCGCTCAAGGAGGTCGGCTACGAGGTTCTCTCGGTGAGCTGCGACACCAAGTTCACCCACCTCGCGTGGCAGCAGCACGAGGGCGAACTGTCGGGCATCAGCTACCCGATGGGTTCGGACCCGACCGGCAAGCTCGCCCGGACTCTCGGTATCTATCTTGAGGACGCGGGCGTCGCACTGCGCGGCACGTTCCTGATCAACCCGGAGGGGCGTCTGGTCAGCTCCGAGATCAACGAGCTCAATGTCGGCCGCAACATGGAGGAGTTGACCCGCAAGGCGACCGCCTTCGTGCACTTCAGCAAGCTCCCCGCCGAGGCCTGCCCCGCGTCGTGGAAGAAGGCCGGCGACAAGTCGCTGAAGCCGGGTGCCGGCCTCGTTGGTAAGGTCAGCGAAGCGATGAAGGGCTGATCGACGCCCCCGGAGCCGACGTGGGTCGGTTCCGGGCGTGATGCGCGTCACGACGGAGCGCTGCACACCGCTGGGTCCCGGGACGCCGGCGCGACAGTTTGGGCCGTGGACAAGCGCACGATCTCGTTGCCGTGCCGAACCCGCACGGCGCAGCGAATCGATGTCGCCGACGGAGAACCGGCCGCCGATCTACCCGAGCATACGCTGGTGTTTGGGCGAACGCGGCTAACGCACTACCTTGTCGGCCATGATCAGCCGATGCCTCCTCGTCTGCACCGTCTTGGGTTCGCTCAGCACCGCCGGCCTCTTCGCCCAAGAGCCCGACAGCGCTTGGAGCCCGGAGCGCTTCCAAGGTCTGGCCTTTCGATCGATCGGACCGGCGTTCATGTCTGGACGCATCGCAGACATCGATGTGCATCCGCACGACGACAACACGTGGTATGTCGGCGTCGGCTCGGGCGGCGTCTGGAAGACGCTGAACGCTGGCGTCACGTGGACGCCGATCTTCGACGACCAGCCGACGTATTCGATCGGGTGCGTGACGATCGATCCGCATAACCCGCAGCGCGTCTGGGTCGGCACCGGCGAGAACATCGGTGGCCGTCACGTCGGATTCGGTGACGGCGTCTACCGCAGTGACGACGGCGGCGGGACCTGGACCAACACAGGGTTGCCGCGTTCGGAGCACATCTCTGAGATCGTCGTGCACCCGGCCGATCCGGATACGGTCTGGGTCGCGTCGCAGGGACCTCTATGGAGTGCCGGCGGCGAGCGCGGTGTCTACAAGAGCACGGACGGTGGTGCGACCTGGCGGCGCACGCTCGGCGACGACGCTTGGGTCGGAGCCACCGATCTGGTCATCGACCCGCGCGATCCCGACCGGCTCTACGCGGCGACCTGGCAGCGGCACCGCACGGTCGCCAACTACATGGGTGGCGGCCCCGGCAGCGCGCTCTACCGCAGCGAGGACGGTGGCGAACACTGGACGAAGCTGACCGAAGGTCTGCCAAAGGGCGCGATGGGCAAGATCGGCCTCGCAATCTCGCCGCATCGGCCGGACGTGGTCTACGCCGCGATCGAACTCGATCGCAGAAAGGGCGGCGTGTTTCGCTCGAGTAACCGCGGTGCCAGCTGGGAGAAGCGTTCCGACACGGTCTCGGGCGGCACGGGCCCGCACTACTACCAAGAACTGTATGCGTGCCCGCACACATTCGATCGTCTGTATCTGGCCGACGTGCGCATCCAGGTATCCGACGACGGCGGCAAGACGTTCCGCAAGCTCGGTGAGAAGAACAAGCACTCGGACAACCACGCGCTCGCGTTCCGCAGCGACGACCCCGACTACCTGCTGGCCGGCTGTGACGGCGGCGTCTACGAGAGCTTCGATCTGGCCGAGAACTGGCGCTTCATGGCCAACCTGCCACTGACGCAGTTCTACAAGATCGCGCTCGACGACGCAGAACCGTTCTACCACGTGGTCGGCGGCACCCAGGACAACGCGACACAGCGCGCGCCGATCCGCACCGACAATTACGCCGGCATCCGCAACTCGGACTGGCGCCTCGTGCTCGACTGGGACGGCCACCAGCCAGCGGTCGAGCCGGGCAACCCCGACATCGTCTACGGCGAGCGGCAGGAGGGCTTCCTGTCGCGCATCGACATGCGGACCGGGGAGGTCGTGTCGATCCAGCCGCAACCGGAAGTCGGCGAGGGCCACGAGCGCTTCAACTGGGACGCGCCGATCCTGGTCAGTCCGCATTCGCCGACGCGGCTCTACGTCGCGTCGCATCGCGTTTGGCGCAGCGACAATCGCGGCGATGACTGGCGGGCGATGTCCGGCGATCTGACCCGCGACCAAGAACGCTTCGCGCGCGACATCATGGGTGGCCCGCACGGCTGGGACGGTGCGTGGGACGTGCTCGCGATGTCGACCTTCCACACGATCACGTCGCTCGCCGAGTCGCCGCAGCAGGAAGGGCTGCTGTACGCCGGCACCGACGACGGCCTGATCCAGGTCAGCGAGGATGGCGGCGGTGCCTGGCGCAAGACTGAGATCGGCACGCTGCCCGGCATGCCGGCACGCGCGTTCGTCAACGACCTGCGCGCCGACCTGTTCGCCGCGGACACCGTCTACCTCTGCGCCGACAACCACAAGGAAGGCGACTACGCGCCCTATCTGATGATGAGCCAAGACCGCGGTCGCAGCTGGCGCTCCATTCGCGGCAACCTGCCGGACGGCACGCTGGTCTGGCGCATCGTGCAGGATCACGTGCAGCCCGACCTGCTGTTCGTCGGCACCGAGCGCGGCGTGTACTTCTCGACCGATCGCGGCGGGCGTTGGACGCATCTCGGCGGCGGCATGCCGACGATCGCGGTGCGCGACCTGCACATCCATCGGCGTGACAACGACCTGGTCTGCGCCACCTTCGGCCGCGGCATCTACGTGCTCGACGACCTGACGCCGCTGCGCAGCGTGTCGGCCGAGCAGCTGGCTGCAAACGCGATGCTGTTCGCGCCGCGCAAGGCGTGGTGGTACATCGAGCGCTCGGTGATGGGCTTCCAACCCGGCAAGGGTGATCAGGGCGCGGGCTACTTCCAAGCCGACAACCCGCCGTTTGGTGCGGTGTTCACCTACTGGCTCGGCGACGACGTGCGCACGCTGGCAGAAGCCCGTCAGCAGGCCGAGAAGGCCGCGCGCGAAGCCGGCAAGGCCGTGTCCTTTCCCGGTTGGGACGCGGTCGAAGCCGAACGTCGCGAGCAAGCGCCGAAGGTGTGGCTGACCGTTCGCAATGCGGACGGGGACGTCGTGCGGCGTGTGCCGGGACCGACCAAGGCCGGGTTCCACCGCATCGCCTGGGACCTGCGTCACCCGACGCCGAACGCCGTCACGATCGTGCCGCCGGCGCCGCCCGAGTGGGGCATGCCGCCGCGCGGGTTGCTTACTGCGCCCGGCCGCTACACGGTGAGCATGTCGATCGAGCGGGCCGGTGAGGTCACGCAGGTCGGCGCACCACAGCCGTTCGACGTGGTGCCGTTGCGCAGCGGTGCGTTGCCGGGATCGCCTTCGCCAGTCGCGGCGAAGTTCTGGCGGAGTTACGAACAGGCCGTGCGCGACCACACCGCGATGACCGTCGCGGTCGCCGGCATGCTCGCGCAGTCGAAGCGTATGGCCGCCGTTTTGGAGCACACGCAGGCAGCCGCCGGTGCAACGCTCGACCGGGACGTGACCGCGCTGCGTCGGCAGCTGCTCGATCTCGACACGCGATTCAACGGCGATCGTTCTCGGCAAGAGCCGGGCGAGAAGCACGCGCCGACGATCCAGAGCCGGCTGTTCTCGGTCGAGCTCGGCGTCGCCCAGGCGACCTACGGGCCGACCGGCACGCACCGCCGCCAACTCGAGATCGTGCGGCAGCAACTCGACGAACTGCGGCCAATGCTAGACGAGCACGCGAAGCAGGTCTCGGCGCTCGTGCGGCGGTTGATCGAGGCTGGTGCACCGTGGCTCGAAGGGCAGCCGCTGCCTGGCAGCGGTCGCTAGCCGCTGCCAGGGGTGACGCCTGCGCCCGACGCGTGGGTCGTCCATGGCACAGGATCGCTCGGTTTGCGGCGCAGGGTTTTCGCGCGGTGCTTTCGCGCGGGCTTTCGCGCGGGGCCTCCCGGCGTTCGACGACACCGTGGTGCGGCCGGTGACTTCGGTTGCCTGGTTGGCTCGCGGCTAGACCTTCGTCGGCTGGAACCCGTCGCGGTACTCCCGCCGTACGACCGTGTCCGTCGCTTCTTGGCTGTTGGGGAACGTCAGCGTCTTCTTGTCCCACTGCAGTTCCTTGCCGGGGAAGCGGCTGGCTTTGACCGGCAGGATTGCGCACTCGGTCATGCGCAGCGCCTCTTCGAACGGCGTCCAGACCTTCACTTCCTCATCGCCGAGGGCCTGCTCGATCCAGCTGCCCCAGTGCGCGTACTTGCCGACCTCGGTGTTTGCGCCGAGCTCTGCGGGGCCGACCAGCTTGTTCTTCACGTAGCACTCGAGCTTGTTGCCGCCGGCGTTGATGATGAGCGTGCCGTTCTCGCAGACCACGATCGTCTGGTTCGCGCCCGCCTTGTCCTTGGGGATCCCGAGGGCCCGGAGGTCGTAGCCCTTGCCCGCGTCGTTGTAGTGGACAGGGAACGTGTCGTTCTGGAAGCGGTCGCCAGCAACGGCGTAGGTCATCGTCGACTTGCACTCCGTGCAGTGGAACCAGTCGGCCGTGCGCGGGGCATCACACTTGACCGACACCGGGCTTACGAGCTCGGGATAGGCATACATGATGATGTCCAACAGGTGCACGCCCCAGTCGCCCAGGCCTGCGGTGCCGAAGTCCCACCATGCGCGCCACTTGTTCGGCGCGATGCCGTCGCGGTAGGGCTGCTCCTGGGCAGCGCCCAGCCAGAGGTTCCAATCGATGTTGGCTGGCGGTTGCTTCGCGGCGGGCAGCTCGAGGTCCTTGGCGCTGCCGCGGCGCGTGCCCGTCCAGACGTGCGCGGAGATCGCCTTGCCGAGCAAGTTCTTTCGGAGGATGTCGACGGCGATTCGCCGGCCGGGATGCTGCATGCGCTGGTTGCCGGTGTTCGTCGCGAGGTAGGGCTTGGCCTTGATGGCGTTCTCGAGCATCACGAGTTCCTCGAGTTGCTGGACCAGCGGCTTCTGGCCGTAAACGTGCTTGTCGTTGGCCAGGGCCAGCAGTATCGGGCCGATGTGTGAGTGGTCGGGAGTGCAGACGTTGACCGCGTCGAACTCTTCCAGCCGGTCGGCAAAGACCTTGCGGTAGTCGGTGGCCGTGAACGCGTCCGGGAACTCCTTGCCAACCTTCTCCAGCGGGTTGGTGTCGACATCGACCAGGCCAACGATCTTCGCCTTGGGGTGCCCCTTGATGTTGTTGCGATCCATCCCGCCGATGCCGCCGACGCCCACCTGCAGGACACGTAGCTGTTGTTTGCCTGCCGTTGGATTCGTCGTTGTGGCACAGCCAGGTAGCGTCGGCATCGCCGCGGCACCAAGCAGGGTGGCAGAGGTTCTTACGAAGTCACGGCGGTTCAGGTCGTTCATGGTGGGGGTGATTCGAGGGGCCAACGCAAAGGTGGTCGTAGGCGCGACAAGTTACACGCTCGGGAGATCGAGCAATGTCTCTATCCCGGGGCCGCTGCGTGGCCCGAGAAGCGCTGCAAGTTTGCTAGCGAGTTCGTGTCGGCGACGATTCCGTCGCGAGCGACCTCTGAGTCAGGAAGAGAAGGCGCAACACGAGGCCGTGCCCGTTGAGTTCTTGGCGTTCGGCGGAAATCCACGGCGAGTTCGCGCCACGAATAACGCGCTGGGGATGGCCCACTGTGTCGCAAGCCACTGCTTGGGCGCGTTGGTCCACGAATCGGAATGACGATCACGCGAGCTGCCGATATGGGGTTTCCCCGATCCGCAACTAGCCATGCCGAGCACCAAGTCCCGCGTCCATCCCAATTACAAGACGAAGTATCGCGTGGGTAACTGGTCGGACTACGACCGATCCCTTGTCGAGCGCGGCAACCTCACGATCTGGCTGTCGCCGCACGCGATCGCACAATGGAATGCCAAGCCCTCGCGGCGTCGTGGAGGGCAGCGCAAATACTCGGACCTAGCCATCGAGACGGCGCTCACGCTACGCCTGCTGTTCAAGTTGCCGCTGCGCCAAGTCGAAGGCTTCTTGCGTTCGTTGTTCGACCTGATGGGTGTCGCGCTCGACGTTCCGGATCACACAACGTTGTCGCGTCGTGCCAAGGTGCTGAAGGTGCCGCTACGTGTGCCGCAGAAGTCCAGCATGATGGACTTGGTGATCGACAGCAGCGGTCTCGCCATCTTCGGCGAAGGTGAGTGGGCGGCGGTCAAACATGGTGGCAAAGGCGTTCGCGGCTGGAAGAAGTTGCATCTCGGTGTCGACGGCGATGGCGTGATCGTTGGGCAGCAATTGACTGATGCGAGCGTCGATGACGGCCATGTAGGCGTCGATCTCGTGCATGGCGTGCTTGGCAAGATCCGCAGGGTCATCGGTGACGGTGCCTACGATAGCCGCGCGTTGTACGACGCTGCGGTTAGTCGATGCGCGAAGGTCGTTGTGCCGCCGGTCAGGACTGCACAGACCGGAGGTCGCGGATGTCGGGCGCGAGATCGGATCGTCCGACGCATTCGCAGGGTCGGACGACGCCAGTGGAAGAAGGAGTCTGGTTATCACCAGCAGGCCCGCGCCGAGAACACGTTCATGCGCTACAAGTTGATGCTTGGCGATCGGTTGCGTGCGCGTGACGCGGATGCACAGGTCGTTGAGGCTCGGCTGGCATGCAACATCCTCAACCGTATGACCGAGCTTGGAATGCCGGCTTCTTGCGCGGTCCGGATGTGAATCGGCGCGTTTGCGGCCACGGTCTTGCCGGTTGTGGATTCATGCACCAGCGCCAGGTCCGGGCGGCCTCTCGGTCTGCGCTCGTAAACCGTTGTCAGATATGGAGCGGGTGATCGGGATCGAACCGACGACATTCAGCTTGGGAACTCGGTCTGGCGGTGAGGGGGCGTGTGAGGACGAATGCGGTCAGGAGCGGACAAGTGAGGATCCTGAGGCGGTTTGCGACGATGCGGTGGGTGGTAGTTGTGACGAGGATGAGGGCTTGTGAGGGCATCCGAGGGGCGAATTGTTGGCACTAAGCTGGCACACGTAGTCGTGACGATTGCGCCTCCCCCGTTGCAGCGAGGCTCCGGGTGTCGGCTGGGCACATTGGATGCGGCCGCGGCCATACGTTGACGACGGCGTGCCGAACGTCGCGAGAGGCGGCCGCCGTCGGTCGGTGCCTTGATCGCAACGTGGATCTCGACGTTCAGCGTTCTCTCACCGCGGAGTCCCATCACGCATCACGCGTTTGGCGAGATCTGCACGGCCGCTGCTACGCAGCCAGTTCGCCATCCTCTGGCGGTTCACCTCGTAGTCTAGCAGCCCCTCCGCACGCAGCCGCTCCACGCCCGCGTCGAGTGTCTCGCGACGTTCCCAAATCCGGTAGAGCATCCCCAGCGATCCTCGGACATTGTGATCGTCGACACCCATGATCTCGATGAACCCCTTGATGGCCCGGAGAAACCTGCGATCGGCCATCTCGAATTGGCCGTCGTGGTTCTCGCACTCTGCGAGATGTCGGTGCGCGATCCAGTGGTGGATGTCACTCGTCTTGTTTGGCGGTCGGCGTCGCTCGAGCAGCTCCTTGGCCAGTTCCTCGGTCCTCTCGAAGTCTTCCGCCGGAACTGTCGCCATACCGAGCAGGCAAAGGGCACGATCGTAGGACGCCGAGGGGGCATCCAGAGGATTCGGGCGTAACAGCCGCACCGCCAACTCGAACAGTGCGCGAGTGCCGGCACCACGCCAGTTGGCCGCGTTGGCCGCGCGGTTCGCGACCTCGGTGAGCTGAAACCCCAAGACGCTTGCCGCCGGCGTATCCGTGATACCGCGGGCCTCCACTGTTGCCACGAAGGCTGCAGCGTCGGTGTCGAGATCTCGGCCCTTGTCCTCCACCTGACCGCGAAGCTCGCCCAGGGCTTGCCAAAGATCCGCGTGGTCCGGGAGCAGCACAGCGCGGCACTGCGCCTCGGTGCCGCGCCAGTGGGTGGCGATGCGTTGCGCCAGGGCGCTGCGGTGCTCCTGCGCGATCTCGGCGCGGCCCCGCGCATCGAACAGTTCCACGGCATAGGCCAACGCATCGCGGTGGTAGTCGGATCCATCAGCGACCTCGGCGATCGTTTCGATTGCCGTTGTCACGTCGAGTTCGGCGGCCGTCGGCTGGGCGAGTCGCAAATGCGCGGCCCCGCGCTGCGAGCGATAGACCGCAAGGAACACGCTGTGCTTTGGCAGGAACGCCAACTTGCCTTCTTCAATCCAGCGTGAAGCGGCGGCCTTAACCTCGTGCAGGCGGTCGGGCCCTAGCTCGAGCAGGCACTTGAGCCAGGAATACCTAACCTCCACGAGTACTGGATCGAAAGCACTGCGATCTTCGGCCAACGAGAGCGCGCTGCTCAGGTAGCGCTCGGCATCGGTCGGCCAACCGTACTCGGTGGCACGGTGGCCCAGATTCTGAAGCAGGCTCGCCATCGCCGAGCGCACGACAGGATCGCCTTGGTGCTCGATCGTTCCCACCAGCGCCGCTAGGTCGGCTAGTCCTTGCTTGTAGCCCTCGACGCTGACCGCCCAACCCGCCACGGCACGCTTGTGCTTGGCGGCATACCCGGGGCTCGCCTCTTCGAGGATGCCTCGCCGCAGATCGACGAGTTGGCGTCGATTCAATTCGGGGCTGCCGTAGAACGGGGCCTCCGCCTCCGAGCGCCGCAGTTTGTCGTGCAGCGCGTGCAGCAAGCGTACGGCGCTCTGCCGCTCCGCCGACGCGACCCGGCTTTGCTCCCTCGCATCGTTCGCGTAGTTCGCTGAGACGATCACACCGGCGACGAGCGATCCGAACACCAGCGCTGACGCACTGATTGCGACCCGATGCCGACGCATGGTCTTTTTCAGGCGGTACGCGAGGCTCGGCGGCCCGGCTGCGACGGGCTCGTCGTCGAGGTAACGCTGCAAGTCGGCGCCGAACTCAGCCGCCGTAGCGTAGCGACGCTCGGGCTCCGGCTCGAGCGCGCGCAATGTGATCCAGTCGAGGTCCCCGCGGAGTTGCCGACGCAGCATGCTGGCGTCTACCGCGCGCGCGGCGGCGAACTGCTCGGATGTGGCCGAACGTTCGACCCGCGTGCTTGGCGGCTCTGCGGTGTGATCGAGGCGTTCGGACCTGTCGTCGGCGGTGGCAAACGGCAGTTCGCCGGCGAGCAGCTCATAGAGCATCACTCCGAGCGAGAACACGTCGGTGCGCGAGTCGACGTCGGCGCTGCGCTGCAGCTGCTCCGGACTCATGTAGCTGGGCGTGCCGACGACCTCGTGGACCAGGGTCAGGCCACCCGCATCTGCCTGCTGTTCGTCGATCGCGCGCGCGATGCCGAAGTCGATGATCTTCGGTTGTGCCTGGCCATCGACTTCGGTCACCAGCACGTTGCCGGGCTTGAGGTCGCGGTGGATCACGCCCTTGTGGTGCGCGTGCTGCACCGCGTTGCACACCCGCTGGAAGAGCGCGACCCGTTCGCGCACCGCCAGCCGGTTGCGATCACACCACTTCGTCAGGGGCTCGCCCTGGACGAACTCCATAGCGAACCACGGCCGCCCGTCTTCGGCGGTGCCCGCCTCGAAGATCTCGGCGATGTTGGGATGGTGCATGCGCGCGAGCGCCTGCCGTTCGGCATCGAAGCGCGCAATGATGCGGCGCGAGTTCATGCCGGGTGCGATTACCTTGACCGCGACCACGCGGCGTACGGGCTTGCTCTGCTCGGCCCGGTAGACCGTTCCCATGCCGCCCTCGCCGATCGCCTCGAGGCAGCGGAACGGTCCGACTTCGGTTGGCATCGCTGTGGAGAGAGAGTCCGTGGGCTCGTCGTCGAGAGGGTCCGCGATCGCGTTCGCCAGCAGCGGCGTGTCAAGAACGACCCGACTCTCCTCACGGCTGATGGCGAGCAGATCTTCGAGTTCGGCGCAGAATTCCGAATCGTCGCCGCTGCGCTCCCGGCAGAACGTCGCATGCTGTTCGGCTGGCAACGCTCGCGCCTCATGGAAGAGCTCGCGCAATCGATGACTTCGGTTCGGACTGGTCATGGCAATGTCGGGCAAGCCTAATCCAGGTTGGTCGCGGACGTCGCCATCGCTGATTGGCTCGGATACGCTGGGTGTCTTGGATGACCAGGCATCAGACGCGACCCGATCCGAAGTAACCGCCATCTTCCAACGGGTGGCGGCCGGCGATGCCAATGCTGCTGAAGACCTCTTGCCGCTGGTTTACGACGAGCTCAAGGCGCTGGCGCGGGCTCGCATGCGCCAAAGCCAACCCGACCAGACCCTGCAGGCGACGGCGCTCGTGCACGAGGCGTGGCTCAAGCTCGGCGGCAACGAGCAGACCGCGTGGAACAGCCGGGCGCACTTCTTCGGCGCGGCCGCGCGCGCGATGCGCGACGTGCTCGTCGATGCTGCGCGCAGACGCAACCGACGCGGCGGCGATCGCAGGGAACCACTTGGCGATCATATCGAGGCCCCCGACGGGGGGCCGAATCTCGACGTGCTGGCGCTCGACGAAGCGCTCGAGCGCTTTGAGAGCGAGCACCCCGAGGCGGCGCGCGTGGTGATGTTGCGCTTCTTTGCCGGACTCACCATCCCCGAGGCCGCGGAGCTGCTCGGCATCAGTGGCCGCACCGCGGATCGCGAATGGGCGTTCGCGCGGGCGTGGTTCGGGCGGGCGCTGCGGGCCTGATATCGAGTTCGTCATCCGGGGACGTCCGCCCGGGGCGCGCGGAGCACGCCGACAAGTCGCAGAAAGCCTGCGACGCCATGGCGCCAGGCTCCTGCGTGCTACCTCACCGGCAGAAATTCGAACATTCCTGGCGAGCCCCGGGCCTCCCGGGCGGACGTCGTGTTGGCCCGGCAATGCCGGCGCCCGATTCCCTACCCGCTGCCGCTATGCCGGTCGCCATCCCACGCCCCGTTGCCATCAGGACCCCGATGAAGCTCCCCACTGCCAGGCCCACACGTCCACTCTTTCGTACTGGCTTGCACCCACACTCACGTCTGCTCGCCGCGGCTGTGATCGCAGCACTCGGTGTGCATGCTACCGGCCAGCACCAGTTGACCGAGTTGGGCCAGCGGCTGCCGGTAAGCCACTTGTGGACGCAGTGCGTCGCAGTGGGCGACATCGATGGTGACGGCGATCTCGATCTGGTGACCGCCGAGGACACCGGTGCGAGCTATGGGTATCGAATTCGACTCTATGCCAACGATGGGCGCGGGATCTTCAGTGATCTCTCTGCGACCAATCTGCCGAACGGCGGCAGTGTTGGCGGCCCGCCTGCCACCCTGGAGCTCGGGGACCTCGATGGCGACGGAGACCTGGACCTGGTCGTCGCCGGCGGCATTGCGCCTTCCTCATTTGGCTACCACGAACTGCTCCTGAATGACGGCAGTGGAGTCTTCAGCAACGTGAGCGCGGCGCAGATGCCGCCCGACAATCAGCAAAGCTGGGACGTGGCGTTTGGTGACATCGACGCCGACGGCGACCTCGACATCGTCTGGGCCAACTACATGGGCAACCGCCTCTACGTCAACAACGGTGGCGGCACCTTCACCGACGCCACGGCGACCCAGTTGCCGACCAGCAGCGCGTGGACCCGGGGCGTTGCGCTCGGGGATGTCGACGGCGACGGTGACCTCGACCTGCTAGCGGCCAACGGGGGGCAGAATCAGCTGTTCCTCAACGACGGCGCGGGCACGTTCACCGATGCAACGGCAGCGCGCATGCCAACCGACGGCGAGTCGACATCCGCCGTGGCCCTCGGTGACATCGATGACGACGGCGACCTCGACCTGATCCTGAGCAACATCAACGCCCAGAATCGGCTCTACCTCAATGACGGGAGCGGCGCCTTCACGGATGTCACCGCCGTTCGCATGCCACCGGGTGGCAACTGGACCGAGGACGTGGCCTTTGCGGACATCGACGCCGATGGTGATCTCGATGCCATCCTGGCCTCAGATCTCTTCCCGTCACCACCGGTGGTGCAGCTCTACCGCAACGATGGGGCGGGTCAGTTCAGCGACGCCACCGCTGTTGCCATGCCCCCGGGCGGTGACCGGGCCAACGCGCTTGCGGTTGGCGACCTGGATGGTGATGGCGACGTCGACGTTGTTCTCGGCAACGACGGACAGGATCGTGTCTTCGTCAACTTGCTGCGGCAGCTCGATGCGCTGGCGCCGCCGACGATCGGCCAGAACTACCACCTCGACATCTATGCCCGCTACGGTGTGCCGCGCCATTTCGACGTGGCGTTGCCGTACCTCTCGCTGGCACCAGCTTCGATCTTCGTGCCGTCGCTTGGCACGATTGGCATTGATCTCGCGCAGGCAGCCCCCTTATCGCCGCTGCTGATCCCGCAAGCGGCTGGGGTCGCGTCGACGTCGTTCCTAGTGCCAAGCAACTCGTCTTTGATCGGCGTCGAGCTGTTTGCTCAGGCGCTTCACGTTCCCTATCCGTTGTCGCCGCGGTTGACCAACGCGACAGCAGGAACGGTGCAATAGGGACTCGTTGCATCGTTCATGGCCGACATTCCGATGGCGGCGGCTTCCCGTTCGTTGGCGGCCTATTTCGAGAAGCCGCGGTGACTCCCTGACGGAACCAACGTGATCCGCAGGCCGCGCGAGGCCGCTCAGCCCGTGAGGCGAAGTGGAGCGCCTGATCGTAGGCAGGCGCCAGCGGGGCTGGTCGTGTTCCAAATACCGTGGGCTTGCGCTGGCAGTGCCTGCGACTTCCTGGCATCAAACTGGCACAGGCGAGCTCCGCTTTTCGGCCGGCTAACCCAAGTGGTTTCATGTGAAAGGCTAATGACTCCGGCCGAAGCAATGACATTCAGCCACACCGGCAGGACGTCGTTCAGGTGCCCTCAGTCCGTGCGCAAGTAACTGTTGGATAGTCGCTTAAGGGGCCTCGAGTCGGCCGCGATTCACGGCGAATATGCGGCACACAAAACTCTGATGGGAGCCGGAGATTGTGCCGCAAACCATTTGTGCGAAGCCGCTTGCGCAAATGGAGCGGGTGATCGGAGTCGAACCGACGACATTCAGCTTGGGAACTCGGGCTGGTGGTCAGGGGGCGAATGCGGCCGATGCCGGCCAGACGCGGGCAAGTTGGGGCGCGGACCTTCCTTCGGAGGATTCGACGGGTTCGACGTACGAGTGTGATCCGGACACCTGAGGGCATGTGCGGGGCGCATTCCTGGCATCAAGTTGGCACACACGGTGGAAGGCCCAATCCCACCGAGCGCAGCGATCTGGCAGCACGCCGTTACCGCCTAGCCTCGTGACGATGAGCGGCAGCATCGTGGCGGAGATCGTCAGCCCGTCGCCGCCTACGAAGAAATCGAGAAGCCCTGGGGTGTGAATACCGCAGACGGCGCATGGAGGGTTGCTGCGTCCGGCGTCTGCCGCGCGCTGCCACCTATGCACTGCACCGAATCCCATGATCCAACGTTCCGTCAAGCTGCCCTCCTTGTCCCCGGTTGCCCCGTTCGTCGTCGCCGCTGCTTTGGCCCTTGCCTTGCCGGTGAGCGCGCAGGGTCTTTTCTCTACTCTCCCGGGTAGTGCGTTCCCATCCGATGCGGACGAGACCCGCTCGGTGGCACTCGGCGACGTGGATGGTGACGGTGACCTGGACGTCGTTTTCGGCAGCCTGATTTCTGCGAACCGGCTCTACCGGAATGATGGCCGCGGCAACTTCGTCGACGTCAGCGCCACGTCGCTGCCCGTTGACGCGGACATGACCCAGGCCGTTGCGCTCGGGGACGTCGACGGCGACGGGGATCTGGACCTCGTGTGCGGCAACCATGGCCAGCAGGACCGCCTCTACGAGAACGACGGGCTGGGCGGCTTTGTCGACGTGACGGCCGGCCGGATGCCTGCAGACGCCGCGTTGACGCCATTCGTCGAGCTGGCGGACCTGGATGGTGACGGCGACCTCGACATGCTGCTGTCGGGCCCGCTGCGGCTCTACGAGAACAACGGCGTCGGCCAGTTTGTCGACGTCACGGCGGCACGGTTGCCGGTGGTGGTGCTGCACTACGGCTTTGCGCTGGGCGACGTCGACGCGGATGGCGACCTCGATCTGGTAGCCGCGGGCTACTTGCTGCTGCGCAACGACGGCAGCGGCACGTTCACCGACGATTCCGCCGGCAACATGCCGGTGGTCAACGGCAATGGGCGAGTCACCGTGCTCGGCGACGTAGACGGCGACGGGGACCTCGACCTGCTCGGCAACGACCACGGCTTCTCGCCGTTCGGGTCGCCGGCGGGCGCGCTGTTCTTCAACGACGGCGGTGGTTCGTTCACGGTCGGCGGGATCTTCGGAGTTTGTGGGAGCGCGGCGGCGCTCAGCGACGTCGACGGCGATGGCGACCTGGACGCGATCCTATGCGACATCTGGTATGCGGCCTGGAGCGGCGACTCAGACGGCCGCAAGTACCTGCACCTCAATGACGGTACGGGCACGTTCTCGCAGTCGAGTACGCCAGGCTTCGCCTTCTCGGAAGGACCATGTGCGGTGGCGCTCGGTGACCTCGATGGCGATGGTGATCTCGACGCTGTGACAGCCAACGTTACGACGAGTTGCGGCTACGACGGTGGCGACCTGGTCGACTTCAACCTGACCCGGCAGCTTCATGCGCCCGCACTGCCGCAGCGCGGGCAGGCCTACGTGCTCGAGGCCTACATGCGCGCCGAGACGTCCGGCGTCGCGGGCCTCGGGGCCGTGTTCCTGTCAACGGCGTTGGTTTCCCCGTCAATCCCGACGTCCTTCGGTTCGCTCGGCATCGCCCCAGCCCAGGCAGCACCGCTGCCGCTGCTGGCGATCCCGCAGCCCGCCGGTGTGGCGACGACGTCGTTCACGATCCCGAACCATATGTCGCTCGCTGGGCTTGGTCTGCACGCGCAGGCGCTGCTCGGCGATCTGTCGGTCGACCCACGCCTCAGCAACACCGTGAGTGGCGCGATCCAGTAGCTGCGCGATGTCCGTTCCCCTTCCGCTTCTGCCGACCCTCGCCGGCGTCGCCGGCCGTCAAACCATGATCCCCAGCACGCTACTCCGTTCGTTCTTCACGTTCTTCACCGTGCTCGCGCCGGCGATCGCGCAGGTCGTCCAGACCAGCGCGAGTTGCCCCTGGAGCACCGGCACGATTGGCAGCGGCCTGATCCAGGTGAACGCGTCCCTGGCCGTGTCGGGCACGCCCGCTGCCGGCGCGTCGCTGCAGTTCTCGTCGAACCTGCAGATGACGACAAGCGCCCCGTACTTGTCGTCGATGCTCTACGTCATGGCCATCGGCGTCAGCGATCCCGGACTGCCCCTGTCGAGTTGCGGCTGCACGCTGCGTACCTCGCTCGATTGGCTCGACGCGCAGAGCCTGCTCATCAGCACGCAGGGGGCATCGTGGGGGCTGCCCCACTTTTTTGGGGCGGCGCAGGCTGCGCCGTTCGCGCTGAACATCCCGCCGGGCATCTCGAACGTCGTTCTCCACGCGCAAGGTTTTTCCTGGGCTCGGGCCCATCGTCCTGCCAGGAGTTCGGCCTCTCCGTCACGCCAACGGAGAGCTACCGGATCACCATTTCGTAGCTGGCGTCGCAATCCGCTGTCAGCGGGACTCGTACGACGCCAGCCGCGCGCGCGCGTCTGCCAGGGGTAGCCACTGCGCGTCGCGGCCGTCCATCAGCGCGAGCGCGTCGCGCATCGTCGCAGCAGCCGTCGCGCGGTTGCCGTTGCGCGCCTGAGTCTCCGCAATCAGCGCGAGCAGGTGTGCGCGTCGCCCACCGGCCAGCTCATGCGCGTGCCGCGCGGAAGCGATCGCCTCGGCGCGATGGGCGGGCGTCAGCCCTGCCGCGGTAGCGAGGAACCGCGCCCGCGCCGCGTGCCGGAGCGGGTCGGCTGGCCGTCTCGCGACGAGGCGGTCGAACATGCTGAGCGCGTCGTCGGACCGGTTGAGCGCGACCAGGGTGAGGCCGTAGTCGACCCAGAAGCCGTCGCCGTTGGCGAAGTGGAGCAGGCGTTCAGCTGCGGCTTCGAAATGCGCGATCGCGCCTTCGTGGTCGTCCGATGCCGCGAGGGTTCGAGCCCACGCCGCGTTTCCCCATTTGCCGCGAGCGAGTTTTGCGCGCGACATCGCCTGCCCCGCATCGCCGCGCCGGAGCGCCAATGATGCGCCGATGTATGCTGCGCGCGGGGTGAGCTCGTGGCGGTCGGCGATCGAGAGATACTCACGTTCCGCAGCATGGAGCCGTCCGAAGGACATCAGCGTGAGGACCAGCTGGTGGTTGGACGAAAGCTCAGGCCACAGTTCTTGGCGCAACCTGTGGACTCGGACCGCATCGTCCGCCCGGCCCCACGCGCGGTAGAGCTGGATCAGCGCCTGGCTGCTGTCGGCAGAGATGGTCGGGGAGACGCCGGCCCAGATCCGGTCGATGGCGAAAGCCTTGCCGAGGAGTTCGGCGGCCTGCTCGTAGTCGCCGCGCGCGAACCGGCACCAGCCGAGCTGGCTCTGCACGAAGGCGCGCATCGGGCCGGCGGTGCGCGCCTGCGGTAGGGCAAGTGCCTGCCGCAGGTGCTCCTCGGCGCCGTCGAGATCGCCGCGGATTCGCAAGTAGCGGGCCAGCAACGTCAGCGTGTCGAGGTAGGCCTCGCTGGCCTGCGCGTCGGTGAGCGGTGCGGCGAGCTGGGTCGCGAACTCGTAGGCGCGCGTGCCGACGGAGTTTCCGGGGCCGTGAAAGCGCTCTTGGTTGGCGCCAATCGCCGTGAACATGACGAACAACACGCCGTGCACGGGGTCGTCGATGCCCATGCCGTGCTCATTGCGCAGATCTTCAAAGCGCGCGATGTACTGATCCAGCTCGGTCCGCTCGATGCGCCGCTGGCAGGCGTTGCCGAAGCTCTCTTCCCAGAGTGTCCGGAATGCTTGTCGTCTCGGTCCGATCGCCACCATGGCCGGGTGGTTGAACCAGTGGCTCAGCGTTGTGTGCATATAGTTGGTCGCCCTGGCGACGTCGTTGCACAGAGCTGTGCGAAGCGGCCGCTGCTTCGTATCGTCCCCGAGCGCATCGTAGAGCTGCAGCTCGAAGGCCTGGGCGCGAAAGGCTAGCCAGGTGCCAGGGAACTCAGCCGCGACGGGTGCGGCGGTGTCTACGAGCAGTTCACGCGCTGCAGCTATTTCGCCGCGCGCAAGTTGGGCTGCACCGATGCGGGAGCGCCAAAGCGCTTCGCGGGCCCGGTTGGGTGGCAGCATCGCGCGAGCGTCGGCATCGAGAAACTGCCTGGCGAGCAGCGCGACCTGCTCATACTCGGCGTGGTCGAACAGCGCGTCGAGCAGCATTGCGCGCGCACGAACAACGCGCATGTCCTCGCCGTCGCGATCGTGCAGAGCGTCCAGCGACCACCGAGCGAAGTCCAC
>TARA_R110002072_G_scaffold298069_1_pt1 | contig 54135 bp, 53 predicted proteins | sample TARA_R110002072 | Tara Oceans TARA_R110002072 (sample SAMEA4397118) | marine metagenome | biome: Polar Biome; feature: [SRF] surface water layer (ENVO:00010504); material: water (ENVO:00002006), including particulate matter (ENVO:01000060) such as... | depth 5 m | reverse complement strand
GCCTTTGCCCAATGGGGCACTGGCGTCCACCGCAAACAGGCCGCTGGGTACATCCGCACCGCTCAGCTGCAGGTTGTATACCGTGCCGTCATCACCTGCCGCGGCGCCATCAGCACCGAACACACTGTCAAACTGCGACTGCACCACCGCTGCGCTCAGCACCGCTGAGGCAATTCCGTCAGCATAGGCGCCGCCCAGGCTGGCCAGGCTCTCGTCTACAACCACGGAACTCAACTCACCTGATTGCTCACTCAGCTGAGCCTGCGGACCGTCGTCATTCACCAGAACGTCAATAAGTACCGTAGGGGATACGTCACCGTCGAGATCAAACATCCGCACAGGGAAGCTTTCGCCAACCTGATCGGCAGCCCCCGTTGCATTCGGATTTGTGTGATTAAGCGTGTTGCTGGTAAGGCTATAAGTCCAGTTACCGGCCGCATCCACAGTGAGTGTGCCGTACAGACCTTGAACGACCCCGCCGCTGGTTACGTTTATCCAGTTACCATTTACATCCAGGATTTCCAGCGCTGACAGACCGTCCGGAGAATTGATGATGATGGTGCCGCTGGCTTGTTCTGAATTGCTGGAGGGGTTACTCCCATTCACCAATCCCTCTTCATCCACAACCGCAGGGCCGGTAATCAAGGTGCCGCTGCCGTCCTCATATTCAATATCAATATCCGGAGTGAAATCCGGAGCATCTGGCGCCTCATCAGCAACCTCAGGCTCAGGATTGGGGAACTCTGGCCCAGTGTTCAGCCCTTCGGTTGGGAAGCCAATGATCGGATCAAGCGCACCGCCGGTTTCACCCAGCAGTACAAACGAATGACCGCCGCCCACACCACCAGCACCGCCGGCACCACCCGCACCTGGGCCCGCAGCAGTTGCTGCACCTTCAAGAGTCGGGTCGACGCCGGCCTCAATTGCGGCCTGCAGTTGCTCAACGTCGGTCAAGTCGCCATCGCTCGGCGCTGCTGGAGGCGTTTCAGCGGTGGGGACTTGTGAATTGGAATTATCGGCGAGCATTTGCTCGTTGAGATTCAGGCTGCTGTCGCGGCCCAGAGTCAGTTGCTGCCCATTGCTCATGGCAACCGCAATAGATCCAGCGGCCCCAGTAACGATTTGTTCCCCCGCAAAAACTCGATCGCCTTCACTGAGCGGCCGACGCGTTCCGTCGCCAGCTACTGCATAGACTTCGCCGATAACTTGGCTGACGACACCAATCAAAGTAGCCATGATTCCATCCTCACTACAACTGCCGACCACCGCCGACACGTATGCCAAAAAAGGTCGAAATACCTTTCAAGGAGAGAACAAAACCACTGGCTGTTGAAACGACGTCACACTCAAAAACAATAACGACAAAAAACTGTCACCCTGACTCACGTCGCCCATTACACCAGCAAGATCCCGCCCCTATTTGCATCTGACCATCTGTTTTAGCCGCGCACGCCACTTAAAAGCACGAAATGCACGGCTTCTGGATGAAAACAATGTGCTGCTTTTATCAGTCTGCATAAGATTTTTTTCTTATATGGCTTGTAACAATTTTTTCTTAGCTACGCTGAAAAGTGTTCTTAGCTGTGATGTTACAGGCGAAGAGTAATCAACAAGACAAAAAAGCCATTTTTTTGGCGACGGAATTAAGCAAGTCTTATAAGGAGAGTTTCCAGATGCGCGCACTCAACCCTCTATGGAGCAGTATCGTGCTGGCAGCGGTCTGTACCCAGGCACAAGGCATCACCTTATCGGAGGCGATCCAGAGCACTCTGGACAACCATCCGGAGGTGCATGCAGGGGCCAATAGCCGCCTTTCATCGGATGAAGAAGTCAAAATTGCCAAAGGCGGTTATCTGCCAACCGTCGACCTGCTGATGGGCTACGGTCGCGAAAATACCGACAGCCCCAGCACACGAGCACTGGGCAACCACAACACTGAAACCCTGAATTACGGCACCTCTGAGCTGCGCCTGCGGCAGATGATCTTTGATGGTTTCAATACGCCCAATGAAGTCGAGCGCACCAAAGCAGTAGTCAACTCACGGGCTTATCGGCTCCTGGGCACATCGGAAAGTCTGGCTCTGCGTACCGTTGAGGTCTATTTGGATCTGCTGATGCGCCGTGAAATGGTCGAGTTGGCACGTAACAACTTACAAGCCCACCAACGTATAAATGATCAAATCAGCCTGCGCAGCCAGCAAGGCGTTGGCAGCACGGCGGACCTGGACCAATCTGAAGCACGTCTGGCCCTGGCAGAGAACAACCTTTACACCGAGCAGGTAAACCTTGCCGATGCCGAAGCCAATTTCTTCAGTGCCGTTGGCCGTATGCCGGACGAGCTGGACTCGCCCGCCTCACTCAAGGGCTCATTGCCAGAGACCTTGGATGGCGCCCGCCAAGCCGTGATTGATAACAACCCGTTCCTGAAGTCCGCACAGGCCGACGTCCAGGCAGCCGAAAAACAATACGAAGTTGCCAAATCAACTTTCTACCCACGTGTTGACCTTGAGTTGGCCACCAATGCCGACAACAACACCCAGGGCGATGAGGGTCATAACAATGGTTGGCGTGCGGCTGTGGTGATGAACTACAACCTGTTCAACGGCATGCGCGACAAAGCACGCCTACAGTCGACTGCACACCAGATTAATGAGTCGATGGACATCCGTAACAACGCCCTACGCGTACTCAACGAAAACCTCTCCCTGGCCTGGAACGCCATGGAAAACGCCCGCCTGCAAACCCCCAAAGCGCGTGATTACGCAGACTACACCGCACGAGTTCGCGAAGCCTATCAACAGCAATTCAGCCTTGGCCAACGCACCCTGCTCGACCTATTGGACAGTGAAAACGAGCTCTTTACCGCTAACCGGCGTTACAGCGAAGTGCGCTTTAGCGAAGAGTTCTCGATGTACCGGGTAACCGCAGCGATGGGTGACTTGTTGCGTCAGCAGCAAGTGGTAGTACCGGCAGAAGCTGTAGCCCTCACTGAAGTGAAGAGCGAGGCCCGTCTGCCGGCAATGAAATAGAACCGGCATAAGGAGTAGTAACCTTGACCACCATGGAACGGCCGGGGTCATCCAGCGATCCGCGTCTTAATCACGACGATCCGCTGCTTGATGGCTTGTTGATTCTTTGCAAACTCCACGGCTGCTCGGCCAGCCGTGGCAGCTTGAGTGCAGGCCTGCCTTTGCCAGAGCAGCGTCTGACTCCTGAGTTACTACCCCGCGCTGCGGCGCGGGCGGGTTTGCAAGGGCGTTTGCTGCAACGCGATCTGGCCAGCATCTCAACCCTCAACCTGCCCGTTCTGCTGCTGTTGAAAAACGGCCGCAGCGCGGTGTTGCGTCAATGGGGCCCGAAGAACCAAGCGCAAATACTGCCCTGCGAAGCCGATGGCGGCGAACAGTGGGTCAGCCGTGAACAACTGGCCAGCGAGTACTGCGGCCAAGCCTTCTTTGCCCGACCACGGCATGAATTGGAAGAAGCACGCTCACCGCTCGTACCGCGTATCGAAGCCTGGTTTCGCGACACACTGAAGCTGTCGCGTTGGTTGTATACCGATGCCATTCTCGCCAGCCTACTGATCAACTTGCTCGGCCTGATGGTGCCGCTGTTCGTCATGCAGACCTATGACCGCGTCGTGCCCAACCAGGCCACCTCAACGCTCTGGGTTCTGGCCATCGGCTTGTTTATTGGCATGGGCTTCGAGTTGCTGCTGAAAATCCTGCGCTCGCACTTGCTCGATACCGCAGGCAAGAAAACCGATGTGGTGCTGTCGGCCACGTTGTTCGAGCGCATCACTGGCATGTCGATGACAGCCCGGCCGGCCACCATAGGCGGCTTTGCCCAGAGCATTCATGATTTTCAGGGTTTGCGTGAATTTCTCACGGCCGTCACCCTCACCAGCCTGATCGACCTGCCCTTCTCATTTCTGATGATTACGGTGATCTGGCTGATCGGCGGCTGGCTGGTGGTCATCCCCTTGCTGGCGTTTCCGATTACCGCGCTGTTCGCCTTTATCATCCAGGCGCGTCTGCGCGATACGGTGGAAAAAAGTCTGCAACTGGCCTCACAACGCCAAGCACTGCTAATCGAAACCCTCGGCGGCCTGGAAACCCTGAAGGCTTGCAGCGCAGAGAGTGAACGCCAGCACCAGTGGGAAAAAACCCATGGTGCCCTCACCCGTCTCGATATTCATGCTCGCTCACTGGCCTCGATCGCCACCAACGGCACACTGTTTCTGCAGCAGTTCGCGGGCATGGCCACCATCATCGCGGGGGTATACATCATCATCGCCGGCCAGCTCAGTGTGGGTGCACTGGTGGCCTGCTACATGCTGGGTAGCCGTATTTTGGCGCCGCTGGGGCAGATCGCTGGACTGATCACCCGCTACCAGCAAGCGCGCCTGACCATGACCAGCACCGATGCGCTGATGGCCCTGCCGCAGGAGCGTCAGGCCAAACAACGACCACTAGACCGCACCCAACTGCATGGGGCACTGGATGTACGCGACGTTACATTCAACTACCCGGGACAAAGTACCCCAGCGCTTGCAGGCGTGAGCCTGCGTCTGACAGCTGGTGAACGTATCGGCATCATCGGCCGCAGCGGCTCTGGCAAGAGCACCTTGGCGCGCCTGGTCATGGCTTTCTACAGCCCTAGCAAAGGGCAAATCCTGCTGGACAATCTCGACCTGCGTCAGCTCGACGTGGCTGACTTACGCCACCAGATTGGTTACGTCGCCCATGACCTACCACTGCTTGCCGGCAGCCTGCGCGATAACCTGACGTTAGGCGCACGCTATGTCAGCGATGCACGCATGCTAGAAGTGGCTGAGCTGACCGGTGTGGTCGATCTGGCCCGGCAACATCCGCAAGGCTTCGACCGCCCTGTGGGTGAGCGAGGCCAGCTGCTTTCCGGTGGTCAGCGTCAAGCCGTGCTGCTAGCGCGCGCGTTACTACTTGATCCACCCATCCTGCTGCTGGATGAACCCACCAGCGCCATGGATAACACCAGCGAGGAAATCCTGCGCAACCGTCTGCAAACCTGGGCCCAGGGTAAAACCATGTTGCTGATCACTCACCGCGCTTCAATGCTCAGCCTAGTCGACCGTCTGGTGGTGCTGGATAACGGCCATATTGTTGCAGACGGCCCGAAAGAAGCAGTAATTGAAGCGCTACGCAAAGGTCGAGTTGGCCCTGCTGCGGTATAGGAACGGTCATGCAAATAAGCACCTCGATTCGCGACTACTTCGCCAGCATGCGCCAGCGCAAGCAGGACACCGAGTTTATGCCGGAAGTCGACGGCGCCATTCTCGAAGACTCGCCGTGGTTCACCCGTATCACCGTCTGGGTGGTGAGCACATGCCTGATCGTGGCGTTGATCTGGGCCAACTTTGCCGTGCTGGAGGAAGTCACTACTGGTGAAGGCAAAGCCATCCCATCCAGCAAGATCCAGGTTATTCAGAACCTGGAAGGCGGCATCGTCAGCGAAATTTTTGTACGCGAAGGACAGATTGTCGAAAAAGGCGCTGTGCTACTGCGCTTAGATGACACGCGCTTTCTCTCCAACCGAGGCGAAGCCGAAGCCGATCGCCTAGCTCTGGTAGCAAGGGTCGAGCGGTTAACCGCAGAAGCTGAAGGACGCCCCATCAGCATGCCGGCGGATATTCTGCGCGAAGCCCCACAACTGGCTGAGGATGAGCTGGCGCTCTATCAATCTCGACAGAATCGCCTGCAAAGCGAACAACGCACTCTCGGCGAACAGCTGCGGCAAAAAACCCAGGAACTGGCCGAATTTCGCGCCAAGGCTCAGCAATACCGCTCCAGTATGGGCCTGCTGCAGCAGGAGCTGAATATGTCGCAACCCCTGGTCGCAACAGGCGCCATTTCCCAGGTGGAAATCCTCCGCCTGCGTCGCAGCTTGGTGGAAATACGCGGCTCATTGGATGCCACCAACTTGGCGATCCCAAGAGCCGAGTCGGCGATGGATGAGATCAAAAGCAAGATTGAAGAATCGGAACTGAGCTTTCGCTCAGACGCTTTCAAGGAGCTCAACGAAATCCGCACCGAACTACAGAAGCTCACCGCTACCAGCGTTGCGATTGATGACCGCGTCAGCCGCACCACCGTGGTATCACCCGTACGCGGAGTGATCAAACAACTCAAGGTCAACACCATCGGCGGCGTCGTTCAACCCGGCAGTGACATGCTGGAAATCGTACCGCTGGATGACAGCCTGCTGATTGAAGCCAAGGTACGCCCGCAGGATGTCGCCTTCCTGCACCCTGGGCAGAAAGCCATGGTCAAATTTACCGCATACGACTACACCATCTACGGTGGACTCAAGGCCAACCTCGAACTGATCAGCGCCGACACCATTACCGATGAGGAAGGCAATAGTTTCTACCTGATCCAGGTACGTACCGATAAGAGCCACCTAGGCAGCGATGAACATCCATTGCTGATCATCCCTGGCATGGTTGCCACGGTCGACATCATCACCGGTGAAAAAAGTGTGCTCGACTACCTGCTCAAACCAGTATTGAAGGCACGCTCGGAAGCCATGCGCGAGCGCTAAAAATGCCTTATCTGACGCCTGATGCATCCGGCTTGCCGTGGTTGCGCTGGAAAGTCTGTTCGCCCATCGCCTCAATCTGCCCCTCAATCAATACCTCAAAGGGTGTGAGCAGCCCATCGAAACAGACTGGAGCCTCAACGATATTCAGGGCAGTCACAATCGCTTCGATGGTTGATAAAGCACCGGGCATCGGCGCTTTGCGCAAGCGATAACGTGACTGCAACCCCTCCGGTAATACAACTCTGGGCAAAGTTGCCAACAATGGATTGAGGTGCAACAGCTTACGGGCTTTGCGCCATGTGCCGTCAGGCACCACCAGCAGCAGCGGCTGCTCACTGTGCTGTTGAGCAAACGTCCGTAACGCTTGCGCATGCTCGCCGGGGAACAACAAACACGCACGATAGCCAGGCGGCTGAAGCAGTGCAGCAAGCGACTCGAAGACCTCACCTACCAGCAACTCAGCATTACTCAGGCCAAGAGCCGCAAGACGTGCGGTATTCAGCGCATGCTTGACCTCACTCGGATGCTGCAGGATCAGCACCCGAGTACGGCTATTTAGACAGGGAATCAGCGCACATAAACAGCGCTCAATCGGACGGGCACAACGTAGGCATTGCGGGCGTGGCATCGGTTTCTCCTCAGCCGCGCAGTTTGCCATAACACATCGAAAATCGGCCCACCTCAGAGGCGAGCCGACAGGCATACGGCCAAATCATCACTCAGCGATTGAAGCGCTCCGCGAGGCTATGCAGATAATCGGCCATATCTTCCAGCTCCTGGCCAATTACTGCGCCCTGGTGCGCCTGCTCGGCACTGCGGTCAGAGAGTTGCGCAATCTGCGTAATCTGTCGGCTGATGTCTTCCGCCACATGGCTTTGCTCTTCGGATGCAGATGCCATTTGCTGGCTCATGCCGGTGATGCGGCTGACGGCTTCACTGATACCGCTTAACGCGGTGCGGACCGACTCGACACTTTCAACGCTCTGATTGGAAATCGCCTCGCCCTTGCCTGCGGTTACCACCGCACGTTCAGCCCCTGCGCGCAGCGACGAAATAATCTGATGAATCTGCTCGGTAGACTCACGCGTACGTGATGCCAATGAACGCACCTCATCGGCCACCACCGCAAAGCCACGTCCCTGCTCACCCGCTCGCGCCGCCTCGATGGCAGCGTTGAGCGCTAGCAAATTGGTTTGCTCAGCAATCGAGGTAATCACATCAGCGACGCTGCCAATAGATTGTGTCGAGTTGGCCAGGTCATTGACGGCCTGACCAATGTCGACCACGGCCTTAGCCATATGCTGCATAGAGTCGAGGCTGCCACTGGCAAGTTGCAGGCCCTGTTTAGCCAGCCGGTCTGCTTCCTCAGCGGCATGCGAGGTGCTCTGCACGTTGTGCGTCACCTCCTGAATGGTTGCTGCCATCTGGTTGATTGCAGTGGCGGACTGATCGGTTTCGCTACGCTGTTGATCAAGCATCAGCGCCCCGGAACGTGACAGGTCGGCCGAGCGCGCCGCATGCTTTTTGACATTGTTGCCGGCATCTTCAATACGTGTCAGTGCGGTCTGAAGTCGTGCGTCCTCACTGATCATCGCCATATCCAATAATGCCTGTGCACCCCGACTGTCGGTATAGGTCAGGGCGACTAGAGCACTGGTAAATGCCTTGGGGTGCTCGGCAAGTGTGTCCCTGATCAAACTGCTTTTTGCGTGCAGTTGATAGGACCCGAGCCCGAACAGCACCGCAAAAATGAAGCCCAAAAGCCAAGTACCACTGAGCACAGCGTGTGAAGCAAGAATCAGCACGCACGCCAGAATCAGTGGCCATGACTGAATGATATCGTAGGTCCAGTACTCCAGTTTTGGCACAGGAGGCTTGCCCTCACGCAGGCGGGCATAGAGTTTTTCAGCTCGGCGTTTCTGCGCTTCATCAGGTAGAGAACGTACCGATTCGTAGCCAGCCACCCGGCCATTTTCATAGATCGGCGTGACGTAAGCGCTAACCCAATAGTAATCACCATTTTTTGCACGATTTTTGACGACGCCCATCCAGGGCTTGCCCTGTTTAATGGTTTCCCACATGTGAGCAAACACACCGGGAGGCATATCGGGATGGCGCACCAGATTGTGCGGCTGACCGAGCAGCTCTTCGCGAGTAAAACCGCTGATCTCGACAAAGGCATCGTTGCAATAGGTGATATTGCTGTTCAGATCGGTGGTGGAAATCAGCCGTTCATTGGCGGGAAACGTTCTTTCCCGTTGAGTCACTGGGAGGTTCTGGCGCATTGGAGCTATCCCTGTCTGAGCTATTTGCACAACTTCAGGTGTAGGTCTAGCACAGCGCTGACAACGCGCTAGCAAATGCTTGTTTTAAAGCAGGCAATTATGATCTGGGACAATTTGCGCAATAAACGTCAGCCGCCCAGACAAAAACTGACCGTCGCTGACGCATGCAAACAGGCACAAAGACCTAACGCCGTGGAGGTACCGACTTGGAGTCGAGGGGATTACTGCGTACAGGGATTGGCTGCAGTTTTGGCCGTTCACACAGGCCAAGGGCAACCAACAAATCAAGCAAGGCATTCTGCAACTTGGTGTTCATACAATAGCCTCCAACCCAAGACATCGACATAGGTGATTGGACACCTCATTCCAGCCTAGTTCAGGCTGATTGAAACTGCTTCAACTCCGTCGTAACAGGTTAAAACAGGACTCGCAGGCCAGCATAAAAGGTACGCCCGGGACCGGGCTCGAAGTAACGTTCGTTGGCGTCGTTGATGCGCAGGTTATCGAAATACTCACGCCCTAGCAGGTTATCGATACCCACGTACGGTTCCACGCTTTGCTCGTTCATCTGATAACGCTTACCGAGGCGCACATTGAACACGGCATTACCGGGAGCAGGCCGGCTATTCGCATCGTCAACATATACCCGCGACTGAGCGCTCACGCCGAGCCGCACATAGGCGCCTTGCTGTTCATAAGCCAGTTCGCTGAAGAGGGTTTGCTGCGGAATACCGGGGATACGCTTGCCGGAAAAATCGCCCGCCGTGGTTTGATACGTCTCAAAACGATAACGATTAAACGCATAGGCCGCAGACCAACGCCAATGATCGGCCAGTTGCCAATCTAGGCTCAACTCCAGACCATCACGGCGTGACTCACCGGCATTGCGATAAAAGTTACGTCCAGGCTGGGCGGGCAGACTAAAGCCCACCAACTCATCTTCAAGCTCAATGCGGTACAGCGATACGGCATAACGCAGCGCAGGCCATTCGCCTTTGATACCCAACTCACGACTAAATGCCTGAGCCGGCTGCAAGGCGCCGTTGAAGCCACCGCCTTGTGGATTACCCAACTCATTGATGGTGGGTGTTTCAAAAGAGCTCGCCAGGCGCGCATAGAGCGATTGTTGCGAGGTGATGCGATAACTCAGTCCGGCGCTGTAATTCCAATCTTCCAGGCTGCGCGAGCCTGAGTCATTGCGATTATCGACCAGATAAAAATCATCCACCGCCAGACGTACCTGGTCATAACGCAGCCCAAGCGTGGCCTGCCACTGCTCGTTCAGGTCGATCTGATCTTCGATAAACAGCCCCTGGCTCAGCGCTGATTCATCTTGTTGTTGGCGCAATTGTCCACGCTCACCAAGCAGGTTGTCATACCGCCGACGATCATCACGTTGCGCCTCTAGCTCAAAGCCTGTGGTGATTTTATGAGGCAGGCCAATCAGCTCACGGTGATGGCTGTACTGCCCACCAACGCCGCTGAAATAGCGTTTGAAGGTCGTCTGCCCGCTGGTGGCAAACCCCAGCTGATTGCCAAACTCGCGGTGCCCTAGGTAACTGCGCAGCTGGTACTCATCAGCCCCCTCAGCGTAGCCATCCCAGACCAGCCCCAAGCGCTGTTGACGAATGTATTCATCGGCATCAAACCGCAGGTTATTCGGCGCTGCCTGACGACGATCCCTTTTTACTTCAGCGGCAGTCAGGCCGCCCGGATCTTCAGCACGGTTGTCGATGGCATTGAAATTCAGGCGCAGACGCCCCGTGGGCGCATACCAGCGCAGCTTGCCGGTGAGGCTGTTGGTGTGCGCCTGGCTGTGTTCGCGATAGCCCTCTAAAACCGTGCTATTGAAGGCGAGCAAACCACTCAGGTTGCTGGCGCTGCCACCAATTTCGCCACGTGTACGCTGATAACCCAGCCCAGCCGAACTGAGGTCCAACTGCATCGTGGGCACTATGGGTGGCTCGCGCGTTTCAATTGCCAGCACGCCGCCTGCGGCATTGCCGTACAGCACCGAAGCCGGGCCACGTAGGACCTCCATTCGTTCAACCAAGCCCAGATCAAGGCCGTCGAGCTCAGTTTGGCCATCGGGCATGGTCAGGGGCACACCATCGACCAGCACGCGAATGCCGCGCACGCCGAAATTGCCCCGTGCGCCAAACCCGCGAATCGCAGGGCGCAGGCCTTGAGCCAGGTTGTAACGATTGAGGCTGAACACGCCGGGCACGCGCGCCAGCAAAGCATCCAGCGTGAGGTTCTGCTCACCGGGCGCAACGCCCGCATCAATAACTGTGACGGCGGCCGGCGTGTTCAACCAGCGCGCAGTGCTACGTGGCGAAGTGATCAGCAATGGCGCCAGTTCAACGGCAGCCTCGCCTGATTCAGCCGCCCTCACAACAGCGCTATCCGCCAGTAGCCAGGCACCGGCGGCAATCGCACAACACGATAGGCGCACGCTGCTCAATACTCCCTATCGGCTTGATCCTTGCGCCGATACGGGAATACATCGATGACCTTGCCGGCACGAATGGCATCTTGCAGACTCTTCCAATAATCGGCGTCATACAGCTCGCCATGCAGCTCGTTGAACAGCTTGCGCTGCTGCATATCGGCAAACAGGAACGGCGGAAACTCCTCGGGGAACACATCCAGCGGCGCCACGGAGTACCAGGGCTCGGACGACATTTCATCCTCGGGGTAACGCGGTGGCGGAATGCGCCGGAAGTTGGCCTCGGTGAGGAAGCAGATCTCGTCGTAGTCGTAGAACACTACGCGGCCATGACGGGTAACGCCGAAGTTTTTAAGCAGCATGTCGCCAGGGAAGATATTGGCTGCGGCTAGCTGCTTGATGGCTAAGCCATAGTCGTCCAGCGCTTCGCGCACCTGAGCTGCACTGGCGCTTTCCACATACAGGTTGAGTGGAGTCATGCGCCGCTCAGTCCAGCAGTGACGTACCAGCACCGTATCGCCCTTCACCTCGACGGTGGACGGCGCGACTTCCAGCAGCTCGGCCAGGCACTCGGGGTCGAACTTACTCAGCGGAAAGCGGAAATCGGCGAACTCCTGGGTATCGGCCATACGCCCTACCCGGTCGACGGTTTTTACCAGCCGGTACTTCTCGATCACCGTATTACGGTCAACGTTTTTCGACGGCGAAAAACGGTCCTTGATGATTTTGAATACGGTATTGAAACCCGGCAGGGTAAACACGCTCATCACCATGCCGCGCACCCCGGGGGCCATGACGAACTTGTCATCGGTGGTGGCCAGGTGATTGATCAGCGCGCGGTAGAACTCCGACTTGCCGTGCTTGTAGAAGCCGATTGAGGTGTACAGCTCGGCAATATGCTTGCCGGGCAGAATGCGCTTAAGGAAGCCGACAAACTCCGCCGGATAGCCCACCCTGACCATAAAATAGGAACGGGTGAAGGAGAAGATGATCGACACCTCCGCTTCATCGGTGATCAGCGCATCAATCTGAATACCCTGCCCTTCGCGGTGCAGCAGTGGAATCACCAACGGCCACTGCTCATCGCGGGTGTAGATCCGCCCAACCAGGTACGCGCCTTTGTTGCGATAGAGGCGCGAGGCGAACAGCTCAATGCGCAGGTCCGGGTCCTTGCACACCCAATCCGGCAAATTGGCATGCAGTTGCTTGAGCAGCCGCGCCAGATCGCGCTCCAGGTTTTCATAGCCGACTTCGAAACTGAAATCCTCGAAAATCTGCCGCAGTGCCTGTTCAACATTGCTCTTGGGTTCGTACAGCCGTGTTTGCGGCGCCCGCTCATTCACCCGCAACGCTGGGCGCGTAGTGTGGATAAACATGCAGCCATCGTTGATCTGGTCATGGCTGAACAGCCCGCAAAAGATCGAATTGAACCAGGTTTCCGCCAGCTCGTCGTCGTAGCGCAGGTCGATCTGGGCGATGTAAGCCGACTTCACCAGCGGCCACTGCGCCACATCCAGCAGCACCTGCGCGTCGTACTCCTGACTCAGGCGCGTGCTGACCGCACCGACGCACTCTTCATAGAGGGCAATACGTGCGGCTGAAGCCTGTTGAATTTCCTGCCATTGCGCCTGTTCGAATCGCACCCGCGCGCCATTGGTAATCTGCCTGAACTGCTCACGGTAATCATCGAAGCCGTCGAGGATAAGTGCGGCAATCGCGCTGGCCGGCCATTGCTGTGGCATATACGAACCCCTGCAGATCAAATGCGGATAATCCACCGAGCTTATCCAGTGGCCGCACCAAGTAAAAGCCGGCAATGCCTGAATACAGATTTATCTGCCACGAAATATTGCCATTCGACGGCTTTGAAAGCGCATTTCGAATTGCCTTGGCGTACGCGCCCAGCAACACTGCTCGCCTTTCTTAATATGTGGAGTTCGTTGTGCGTCTTGCCGACCTGATCCGTCTGCTGTTGCTGGCTGCCATCTGGGGCGCCAGCTTTCTGTTTATGCGCATCGTCGCGCCCGTACTGGGCAGCATGCCAACCGCATTTTTCCGCGCCAGCTTGGGCATGCTGGGCTTATTCGCCATTCTGTTACTGATGCGAGTTCGGTGGGACTTCAGCGGCAAACTCAAACACTGCCTGATCCTCGGAGTAATCAACGCCGGCTTGCCCTCAGCCATGTATTGCATGGCTGCACTGGTACTGCCCGCGGGCTACTCCGCGATTCTGAATGCCACCACACCCATGATGGGGGTGCTAATCGGCATGTTGTTCTTTGCTGAAGCCATGACCTGGAGCAAAGCCGCCGGGGTGGCCATCGGCCTGTTCGGGGTAGCAGTGCTGACCCGCACCGGTCCGGTGGAGTTTGATTTACCGCTGCTCTGGGGCGCCGCAGCCTGCCTGGTGGCTACCGCCTGTTACGGTTTTGCCGGCTTTCTAACGCGACGCTGGATCGGCCAGCAAGGCGGCCTGGATAACCGTCTGACCGCCTTTGCCAGCCTCTGTGGTGCCAGCCTGTTTCTACTGCCCTGGTTCGCCGGCTCTCTGGTTGTGCAGCCGCCGGCCAGCTGGGGCGGACTAGAGGTCTGGCTGTCCCTGGCTGGGCTTGGCTTTATCTGCACCGCCTTCGCCTATGTGCTGTATTTTCGCCTGCTCAGCGATATCGGCCCGATCAAGGCCAGCACCACCACCTTCCTGATCCCGCCATTCGGCGTACTCTGGGGCGCCTTGCTGCTGGATGAGCCACTGTCCTGGGCCTACCTGTATGGCGGCGTGCTGATTGCCATCGCGCTTTGGCTGGTGGTACGGCCTAGCGCAACGGTCAAACCCACCTGACTCACTCCCGACACAAAAAAGCCCGCTGTTTAAGCGGGCTTTTTTGCGGCTCAGGTTCAAACCAGGGATCAGCTCAGCCGCGAGGTCGACTTGCGCACGATTTTGATTGAATGCTTGAGCGTCGGCTTGCGTGTGACGCTGATGGCTTTGCGCGAGACCGTATCGATGGTGATGTTCCAAAAACCACTGCTCGGTACGGTGATCTTGGCCGGGAAGGTGTCGAATGCACCACCGTGGTAGGTGTGCCGGCCACCGTTCTTGAAGCTGCGGAAGTTGGCATCGCTCATCAGGCGAATGTTGCAGGTTTGCGAGCATTCGATCACGACGACGTCGTCTTCGTTGAGGTGTTCGCGCTGGTGTATAAATTTCATCTACCGCTCCGCACAGCTGGGTCAGGCCAATCAGGACGCTAGTATGAGTGCCCGGCGCGGCTTGAGCAAAGATTAAGCGGCGTGGTCTGCGCATCCGACGCCTGCCCACCGCCACACATACCACCGCAATCTGGCCGGTGGTAGCATGCGCGCCCCATGCATATTCACGACTTTCACCAACGCCTCACCGATCTCGGTGCCAAGCCCATGCACATCGGGCGGATTACCCGTGCCTGGCTGCGCGGCATGCCGCTGGATACCGGTACGCGCAACCAGAAGACCGAGAACTTCCTGCCGCTGGCGGTACGCAATGCCCTGCCCGAGATAAGCAGCGAACTTGATGGACTGGCGCGCCTCAGCTCTGAACACCCGGCGACGGACGGCTCGGCGCGTTTGCTGGTGGAGTTGGCCGACAAACAGATGGTGGAGAGCGTGCTGCTGCCGCGCGATGGCCTGTGCGTCTCCAGCCAGGTGGGTTGCGCGGTGGGCTGCGTGTTCTGCATGACCGGCAAGAGCGGCCTGCTGCGCCAGCTGAGCACTGCCGAGATCGTCGCCCAAGTGGCCTTGGCCCGGCGCTTTCGAGCGGTGAAAAAAGTGGTGTTTATGGGCATGGGCGAGCCGGCACATAACCTGGATAACGTGCTCGAAGCGATCAACCTGCTCGGCACCGAGGGCGGTATCGGCCAGCGCAATTTGGTGTTCTCTACCGTCGGCGATCCACGGGTGTTCGAGCGTTTGCCACAGCAGCAGGTCAAGCCGGCGCTGGCGCTGTCGCTGCACACAACAGATGCCGAGTTGCGCCAGGCGCTGCTGCCGCGCGCGCCACGCATTGATCCTGAAGAACTGGTGGAACTGGGCGAAACCTATGCGCGGCAGATCGATTACCCAATCCAGTACCAATGGACGCTGCTCAAGGGCATCAACGACAGCCAGGAGGAAATGGACGGCATCCTGCGCCTGCTCAAGGGCAAGTACGCGATCATGAACCTGATCCCCTACAACAGCCTGGAAGCAGACGAGTTTCAGCGCCCCGATGGCGACCGCATCGTGCAGATCGTGCGTTACCTGCACAGCCGCGGCGTGCTGACCAAGGTGCGCAACTCGGCGGGCCAGGACATTGATGGCGGCTGCGGACAATTGCGTGCACGGGCAACCGAGCTGCTGGATCGGCGCAAAAACCGTGCATAAGTAATGACTGAGTTGTTGCATCGCGGCTAAAGCCGCTCCCACACGAAGTAAGCAGCATAAAAAATGCCCGCAGAGCGCGGGCATTTTTGTTTAGCCATCTACTTAGTAGTAGGCATTTTCCTTGATGCTGTGGTCGGTCACGTCACGCACACCTTTGAGCTCGGGAATACGCTCAAGCAGGGTTTTCTCGATGCCTTCCTTGAGCGTCAGGTCAACCTGACCGCAGCCCTGGCAGCCGCCACCGAATTTCAGCACGGCAATACCATCTTCGACCACGTCGATCAGGCTGACTTCGCCACCATGGCTGGCCAGACCCGGATTGATCTCGGTCTGCAGGTAGTAGCTGATGCGCTCGTTGATCGGGCTGTCTTCGTTGACCATTGGCACTTTGGCGTTCGGCGCCTTGATGGTCAGCTGGCCGCCCATACGGTCGGTGGCGTAGTCAACCACGGCGTCTTCCAGAAACGGCTCGCTGACGGCATCGATCCAGGCGGTGAAGCTGGCCAGGCCCAATGCGGTGTCTTCGGCCTTCTGCTCGCCCGGCTTGCAGTAGGCAATGCAGGTTTCGGCGTACTGGGTGCCTGGCTGAGTGATAAATACGCGGATGCCGATGCCCGGGGTGTTCTGCTTGCTCAGCAGGTCAGCCAGATAATCGTGGGCAGCGTCGGTAATGGTAATGGTGCTCATGGCAACTCCTCGCAAACATGGGCGCAGTGTACGCCACTCACCCGCGCCGGCAAAGTCCTAGTGTTTTAGTAGGAATAACAGTCATTCACTAATCGCCAGCCATGCCGCCTATGCGCACAGGAACTGCGCAATCGCATCGGCCGCCGTCTGCATGTGCTGCTGATGGGTGAAGCCCGAGCTTTTTAGCGGCTTGAGGTCATGATCCCCAGCGGTCAACCAGCACAATTTGATCGTTTCAGAGAGTGTGTAGTCCGCCACTGTCTGACGATCCCCCAGGGCATCGCGCTCGCCCTGAATGATCAACGTCGGCGTATGCAACTCGGCTAAGTGCGCGACTCGTGGCTTTTCCGGCTTGCCGACGGCATAAAAGGGATAGCCCAGGCACACCAGCGCATCAGCGCCCAACTCATCAGCCAGCAGGCTGGCCATGCGTCCGCCCATGGACTTGCCGCCAATGGCCAACGGCCCTGCGACCTGTTGGCGCACCTGCCGAACCTGGGTATAGACCTCGCGCCATTGCTCAAGCAGTTTGACCTGGGGGTTGGGCGGGCGTTTCTTGCCGTCCAGACGCCGCGCCGCCATGTAGGCGAACTCGAAGCGCAGTACGGCAACCCCACGTTCAGCAAGGCTTTGCGCCATGTTTTGCATGAACTCGCTGTCCATCGGCGCACCGGCGCCATGGGCCAGAATCAAGGTAGCGCGCGTCTCACCAAGCGGGCGATCCCACAGCCACGCGCCCTCACCCTGCCCCTGCACGTATTGATCCCCGTCAATACCCGCAACCTGCCCTTTGCTCATGCTTGCCTCGCTTAAAGAATCCGTTGGACTGCGACGCAGATCGTACAAGCCCGCAGCCGCTGATTTTCGATGATCTGCCTATAAACCGTGGATGGAAGCCCAGACATGAACACAGCAACCAGTTCCGCCTACAACTACAGGGTGGTTCGCCAATTCGCCATCATGACGGTGGTGTGGGGCATTGTCGGGATGGGGCTCGGCGTATTTATCGCCGCGCAACTGGCCTGGCCCGAACTCAACTTCAACCTGCCGTGGACCAGCTTCGGCCGCCTGCGCCCGCTGCATACCAACGCGGTGATCTTCGCCTTTGGCGGTTGCGCGCTATTCGCCACCAGCTATTACGCCGTACAACGCACCTCGCAGGCTGCCTTGTTCGCACCCAAGCTTGCCGCCTTCACCTTTTGGGGGTGGCAACTGGTGATCGTTCTGGCGGCCATCAGTTTGCCCATGGGCTGGTCCAGCTCCAAGGAATACGCCGAGCTAGAATGGCCGATCGACATTCTGATCACCATCGTCTGGGTCAGCTACGCCATCGTGTTCTTCGGCACGGTGATCAAGCGTAACGTCAGCCATATCTACGTCGGCAACTGGTTCTTCGGCGGATTTATCCTCACCGTTGCACTGCTGCACCTGGTCAACAACCTGGAAGTACCGGTAACCCTGACCAAGTCCTACTCGGCCTATGCCGGGGCCACCGATGCAATGATCCAGTGGTGGTACGGCCACAACGCCGTGGGCTTCTTCCTCACGGCAGGCTTTCTGGGGATGATGTACTACTTCGTACCCAAGCAGGCCGGTCGCCCGGTGTACTCCTACCGGCTGTCCATCGTGCACTTCTGGGCGCTGATTGCCGTGTATATCTGGGCCGGCCCGCATCACCTGCACTACACCGCGCTGCCGGACTGGGCGCAGAGCTTGGGCATGGTGATGTCGCTGATTCTGCTGGCACCCAGCTGGGGCGGCATGATCAACGGCATGATGACCCTCTCAGGTGCCTGGCATAAGCTGCGCACCGACCCGATCCTGCGCTTCCTGGTGGTCTCCCTGGCGTTCTACGGCATGTCGACCTTCGAAGGTCCGATGATGGCGATCAAGACCGTCAACGCCCTGTCCCACTACACCGACTGGACCATCGGCCACGTTCACGCTGGTGCCCTTGGCTGGGTGGCCATGGTGTCCATCGGTTCGCTCTATCACATGCTGCCCAAAGTCTTCGGCCGCGACGAAATGCACAGCATCGCCCTAATCAACGTGCATTTCTGGTTCGCCACCATCGGCACCGTGCTCTACATCGCCTCGATGTGGGTCAACGGCATCGCCCAAGGCCTGATGTGGCGTGCAGTCAACGAAGACGGCACCCTCACTTACTCCTTCGTCGAAGCGCTGGAAGCCAGCCACCCCGGCTTTGTGGTGCGGGTGATCGGCGGTGCGATCTTCTTCGCCGGCATGCTGGTGATGGCCTGGAACGTCTGGCAGACCGTGCGCCATACCAAAGCCGCCGAGATGGACGCCGCCGCGCAGTTTTCGCTTGAGGGAGCCCACTGATGAGACACGAAATACTCGAGAAGAACATCGGCCTGATGGCGCTGATGATGGTGCTGGCGGTGAGCATCGGCGGCCTGACGCAGATCGTCCCGCTGTTCTTCCAGGACGTGACCAATGAGCCGGTGGCGGGCCTAAAACCCTACACCGCGCTGCAGCTGGAAGGCCGTGACATCTACATCCGCGAGGGCTGCGTCGGTTGCCATTCGCAGATGATTCGCCCGTTCCGCGCTGAAACCGAGCGCTACGGCCACTATTCGGTCGCTGGCGAAAGTGTCTACGACCACCCATTCCTTTGGGGATCCAAGCGTACCGGACCAGATCTGGCCCGCGTTGGCGGCCGCTACTCGGATGAATGGCACCGTGCGCACCTCTACAACCCGCGCAACGTGGTGCCGGAATCGAAGATGCCGGCCTACCCCTGGCTGGTAGAAGGCACCCTGAGCGGCCAGGACACCCCGGCCAAAATGAAAGCCCTGCGCCTGGTTGGCGTGCCCTACAGCGACGACGACATCGCAGGCGCGAGCGAGGCTGTCAAAGGCAAGAGTGAAATGGATGCACTGGTCGCCTACCTGCAAGTGCTCGGCACAGCCGTGAAGAACAAGAGGTAGGCCATGTCATTCGAATTTATTGATACCGGCACCCTACGCGGCATCGGCACTGCACTGGTTCTGCTGTCGTTTGTTTGCGTGACCCTGTGGGCTTACAGCGCTAAACGCCGCACGGCTTTCGATCAGGCCGCCCTGCTGCCCTTTGCCGATGAACCCACACTGGCTGCCCCAAGGAGCAAGACCCCATGAGCACTTTCTGGAGCTGGTACATCACCCTGCTGACCGTGGGCACCCTGCTCGCGTTGTTCTGGTTGATTTTTGCCACCCGTAAAAGCGAAGTTCACAAAAGCCCCACCGATCAAACCATGGGCCATGCCTTCGATGGTATTGAGGAATATGACAACCCACTGCCCAAGTGGTGGTTCATGCTGTTTCTCGGCACGCTGATCTTCTCAATTGGCTATCTGGTGCTATATCCCGGCCTTGGCAGCTGGAAAGGCGTACTGCCCGGATACGAAGGCGGCTGGACGCAGGTCAAGCAATGGCAGCGTGAAGTCGATAAGGCTGATGAGTTGTATGGGCCGATATTCGCCAAATATGCAGCGATGCCCCTGGAAGAAGTGGCTAAAGACGAACAAGCTCTAAAAATGGGCGGACGTATGTTTGCCACCTATTGCTCGGTTTGCCACGGCTCTGACGCCAAGGGTGCCGTGGGCTTCCCTAACCTGACCGACAACCACTGGCGCTGGGGCGGCGAGCCCAGCGTAATCAAAACTACCATCCTCAATGGCCGTATTGGGGCGATGCCGGCCTGGACGGCGGTGATTGGTGAAGACGGGGTGCAACAGGTCGCAGCTTATGTCCGCAAGGACCTGGCAGGCCTGCCATTGCCCACCGACAAGCGCTTTGATCTGGAAAAAGGTGCCGCCATTTTTGCCGCCAACTGCCAGGCTTGCCACGGCGCCAAAGGCACCGGCATGGCCATGCTGGGCGCTCCCGACCTGACCAAGCCGGCTGGCTGGATCTACGGCAGCAGCCTGGTGCAACTGCAGCAGACCATCCGCCATGGCCGTAACGGCCAGATGCCGGCGCAAGAGCAATACCTGGGCAACGACAAAGTGCATCTGCTGGCGGCTTATGTACTGAGCCTGAGCTGGCAACAGCAGACCGTCACTGAGCAGTAATCGCTAAAACCGCACCACCTGGCTGGCGACTGACAGTCGCCAGCCCCTCCCTCCCGCGTTCGGACAACCGTCCGGATCATGCGACCCAAGGTCGCACCCTTCCGACCAAGTGCACTCGCGACGTTCGACTTGAGCTAATCTTGTCGACAGTCGCCACATGTCATAACTCCAAGGCGATTCCCATCTTTGCGCTACGCCTGTTTAGGCGTTTACTGCTCGCGGTTATGCTCTGCATTAGCGACCATGCAGGCTTACCAACAGCCCTGTAAGCCCTATCGCGCCGGCATGTGTCGTTGCAATGAGCACCTGCTTTCTCCATACTTGCCGCCGATTTTTGCCCCTAAAAAATCCATTAACCGTGGAACCCATAATGAGCACAGCAATCAGTCCGACTGCTTATAACTACAAGGTGGTTCGCCAGTTCGCCGTAATGACGGTGATTTGGGGAGTCATTGGCATGAGCCTGGGTGTTTTCATCGCCGCACAGCTGGTGTGGCCTGAACTTAACCTGGGTATGGAATGGACGAGCTTTGGCCGTCTGCGTCCGCTGCACACCAACGCGGTGATTTTCGCCTTCGGTGGTTGCGCGCTGATGGCCACCTCGTTCTACGTGGTGCAACGCACCAGCCAGGCACGCCTGATCTCTGATGGCCTTGCTGCCTTCGTATTCTGGGGCTGGCAAGCCGTGATCGTCGCTGCAGTGATCACTCTGCCGATGGGTTTCACCGGTTCCAAGGAATACGCCGAGCTAGAGTGGCCAATCGATATCCTCCTGGGCATCGTCTGGATCGCTTATGCCGTGGTGTTCTTCGGCACTATCGTCAAACGTCAGACCAAGCATATCTATGTGGGCAACTGGTTCTTCGGGGCCTTTATCCTGGTTACCGCGATGCTGCACATCGTCAACAGCGCGGCCGTTCCGGTTAGCCTGTTCAAGTCTTACTCGGCCTATGCCGGTGCGACTGACGCGATGATCCAATGGTGGTACGGCCACAACGCCGTGGGCTTCTTCCTGACCACCGGCTTCCTGGGGATGATGTACTACTTCGTGCCGAAGCAGGCCGAGCGTCCGATCTACTCGTACCGCCTGTCCATCGTGCACTTCTGGGCGCTGATCACCCTGTACATCTGGGCCGGTCCGCACCACCTGCACTACACCGCATTGCCTGATTGGGCACAGTCCCTGGGCATGGCCATGTCGATCATCCTGCTGGCACCAAGCTGGGGCGGTATGATCAACGGCATGATGAGCCTGTCGGGTGCTTGGCATAAGCTGCGTACCGACCCAATCCTGCGCTTCCTGGTCGTTTCCCTGGCGTTCTACGGCATGTCGACCTTCGAAGGTCCGATGATGGCGATTAAGACCGTCAACGCCCTGTCGCACTACACCGACTGGACCATCGGCCACGTACATGCGGGTGCGCTCGGTTGGGTTGCGATGATCTCTATCGGTGCCCTGTACCACCTGCTGCCTAAAGTCTTTGGTCGCCCGCAGATGCACAGCGTTGGCCTGATCAACGCACACTTCTGGCTGGCCACTATCGGCACTGTGCTGTACATCGCCTCGATGTGGGTCAACGGCATCACCCAGGGCCTGATGTGGCGTGCAGTCAACGAAGACGGCACCCTCACCTATTCCTTCGTTGAAGCGCTGGAAGCCAGCCACCCAGGCTACGTTGTGCGCATGATTGGTGGTGCGTTCTTCGTCGCCGGCATGCTGCTGATGGCGTACAACACCTACCGCACCGTGCGTGCCGCCAAGGCTTCTGAATATGAAGCGGCTGCACAGATTCCTGCCGGAGTAGCGCACTGATGAAACACGAAATCATTGAGAAGAATATTGGCCTGATGGCGCTGCTGATGGTTCTGGCCGTCAGCATCGGTGGCCTGACTCAAATCGTTCCGCTGTTTTTCCAGGACGTTACCAACGAGCCGGTGGAAGGCCTCAAGCCTTACACTGCGCTGCAACTGGAAGGCCGCGATGTGTACATCGCCAACGGCTGTGTCGGCTGCCACTCGCAGATGATTCGTCCGTTCCGTGCAGAAACCGAACGTTATGGCCACTACTCGGTAGCCGGTGAAAGCGTCTGGGATCACCCCTTCCTGTGGGGTTCCAAGCGTACCGGCCCGGACCTGGCTCGCGTCGGCGGTCGTTACTCGGATGAATGGCAGCGTGCGCACTTGTACAACCCGCGCAACGTAGTGCCTGAGTCGAAGATGCCGGCCTACCCTTGGCTGGTCGAGCACAAACTCGACGGCAAGGACACCGCCAAGAAGATGGAAGTCATGCGTGGCTTTGGTATCCCCTACACCGATGAAGACATCGCAGGGGCCAAGGACGCGGTAAAAGGCAAGACCGAAATGGACGCACTGGTGGCGTACCTGCAGGTTCTCGGCACTTCCATCAAGAACAAACGGTAACGCGCGATGGACATCGGGACTATTCGTGGCATAGGCACAGCAGTGGTGTTCATCGCCTTTATTGGCGTGGTGCTCTGGGCCTACAGCAGCAAGCGTAAATCCAGCTTCGACGAGGCCGCCAACCTGCCCTTCGCCGACGATCCCAAACCCAACGAGCGTGACGAGCAATCTTCCAGGAGCAATAACCAATGACCACGTTCTGGAGTTGGTACGTAACCATTCTGTCTCTGGGCACCATCTTTGCCCTGACTTGGCTGATCTTCGGCACCCGCAAGGGCCAGCGCGAAGAAACCACCGAAGAAACTGTCGGCCACTCCTTCGACGGTATCGAAGAGTTCGACAACCCGCTGCCCAAGTGGTGGTTCATGCTGTTTGTTGGCACCATCATCTTCGCCCTCGGCTACCTGGCGCTCTACCCGGGCCTGGGTAACTGGAAAGGTCTGCTGCCAGGCTATGAATACCTCGATACCGAAGCGAAGAAGCCTTTCGCAACGAACATCGAAATTGCTGGTGGTGCCGAGCGCAATGCAGGCTGGACCGGTGTGCATCAGTGGGAAAAGGAAATGGCCAAGGCTGAAAGCCAGTACGGCCCGATCTTTGCCAAATATGCTGCCATGCCGATCGAGCAAGTGGCTCAGGACGAGCAAGCGTTGAAAATGGGCGGCCGCCTGTTTGCCTCCAACTGCTCGGTCTGCCACGGCTCTGATGCCAAGGGCGCATATGGCTTCCCGAACCTGACTGACAATGATTGGTTGTATGGCGGCGAGCCGGAAACCATCAAAACCACCATCATGGCCGGCCGTCAGGCGGCGATGCCAGCGTGGAAGGACAGCATCGGCGAAGAAGGCATCCGTAACGTTGCCGGCTACATTCGCACCCTGTCTGGCTTGAAAAATCCGGAAGGTATCGAAGTTGACCTTGCCGCAGGTCAAAACATTTTCGCGACCAATTGTGCAGTCTGTCATGGCGCTGAAGGTAAGGGCCAACAGGCCATGGGCGCACCTAACCTGACCGACAAAATCTGGCTCTACGGCTCCAGTTTTGCTCAGGTGCAACAAACTCTGCGCTACGGCCGTAACGGCAAGATGCCCGCCCAAGCTGATTTCTTGGGCAACGATAAAGTGCATCTGCTAGCGGCTTACGTGTACAGCCTGTCGCAAGCAAAAATCGAGAAGTAATTCTCCTGCCTGGCAGGCGCGACCGCAGGTCGCACCTGCTGGGCAATCGTCAGGCGTACCATAGCGCAAGAGCCCGTATGACCCCGGCCGGCACGTATCGACCAGGGCAGCCAATCAACCGCCGTGGTACAAACTGATGAGCGCACAGATTCCAGTTAAAGACGTCACCCCTGCCCCGGCCAAGGTCGAAGTTGTTGACCTGTACGCCAACCGCGAAAAAATCTACACCCGCTCCTTCACCGGCATTTTCCGCAACTTGCGTATGCTCGGTGGCGCAGCCCTCTTCCTGTTGTACTTCGGCACCGTATGGTTGACCTGGAACGGCCGTCAGGCCGTCTGGTGGAACCTGCCGGAGCGCAAGTTTTATATCTTTGGCTCGACCTATTGGCCGCAGGATTTCGTCCTGCTCTCCGCGCTGCTGATCATCGCCGCCTTCGGCCTGTTTTTTATTACCGTATTCGCCGGTCGCGTGTGGTGCGGCTACACCTGCCCACAGAGCGTCTTCACCTGGGTATTCATGTGGGCGGAGAAAGTCACTGAAGGTGATCGCAACCAACGCATGAAGCTCGATAAAGCGCCGATGACCACGCAGAAATTTCTCCGCAAGCTGGCTAAACACAGCATCTGGGTTGGCGTGTCACTGGTCACAGCCATCACCTTCGTCGGCTACTTCACGCCAATTCGCGAGCTGATCCCCGAACTGTTCACTTTGCAAGCCGGTGGCTGGGCACTGTTCTGGGTGGGTTTCTTTACCCTTGCGACCTACGGCAACGCCGGCTACCTGCGCGAGCAAGTGTGCATCTACATGTGCCCCTACGCGCGCTTCCAAAGCGTGATGTTCGACCAGGACACCCTGATCGTCTCCTATGACCCACGCCGCGGCGAACACCGTGGCCCACGCAAGCGTGATGCGGACTACAAGGCCGAGGGCCTGGGTGACTGCATCGACTGCAAAATGTGCGTACACGTCTGCCCCACTGGCATCGACATCCGTGACGGCCTACAGATCGAATGCATCGGCTGCGCCGCGTGCGTCGATGCCTGCGACAGCATCATGGAGAAAATGAACTACCCGAAAGGGCTGATCAGTTACACCACCGAGCACAACCTGTCTGGCCAGAAGACCAACCTGGTGCGGCCACGCCTGATCGGTTATGCCATCGCCCTGCTGGCGATGCTCTGCGTGTTCGCCTGGGCTATCGCCGATCGTTCGCTGGTGGAGCTGGATGTACTCAAGGACCGCGTGCTCTACCGCGAGAACGAAGAAGGCCGGATCGAGAACGTCTACACCCTGAAGATCATGAACAAGGCCCAGCACGAGGTCACGTACCTGATCGAAGCCGACGGCCTCGACGGCCTGGTGTACGAAGGCAAGCGCGAAATCAAAGCGATCGCAGGCGAGGTACTGTCGCTACCGGTCGAATTGTCCATCGACCCTGAAAAACTGCCTTCTAGCACCAATGAAATCACCTTCCACCTGCACTCGGTGGATGATCCAAGTATCAAAACCGACGCCGCCAGCCGCTTTATCGGCCCGAGCGTGCGCTGATTAGAGAAGACCATGACTGAGCCCATAGCTGAAAAGAACGCTGAGATCATCAAGCCCTGGTACAAGCAATTCTGGCCCTGGTTCCTGATTGGCCTGTTGGCCTATTCAGTGGTGCAGGGGCTGACCCTGCTGACCATCGCCACGAAGAACCCGCCGGGGCTGATCTCCGATGACTATTACGATGTCGGCAAAGGCATCAACCAGTCACTGGAGCGGGAAAATCACGCTATTCGCCTGAAGCTGCATGCCACCCTGCTGCTCAACGATGAAAACGGCACTGCGACCCTGCAACTGAGCGGCAACAGCCGTCCACAGCAGCTGGTGCTTAACCTGATCTCGCCAACGCAACCCGAACGTGACCGCCGGGTGATTCTGCAGCCGCAGGCCGATGGCAGTTACAGCGGCCAGATGATCGATGCCGTGCAAGGCCGTCGTTTTGTGGAGCTGGTCGGCCAGGAAGGCGGCAAGGACTGGCGCCTGTTTGAAGAAGAAAACGTGAAAAGCGGGCAGAACATCCTCCTCGGGGATGCTCAATAAGCGCACCGATGAGCACGCCAACTCCCTGCTATCACTGTGGCCTGCCGGTTCCTGCCGGCAGCCGTTTCCAGGCTCAGGTACTGGGCGCAACCCGTGAAATGTGTTGTCCGGGCTGTCAGGCAGTGGCTGATGCCATCGTCAGCGGCGGTCTGGAGCACTATTACAAACACCGCAGCGAAAGCGCCGCCAATCCGCAAAGCCTGCCTCAGGCGTTACCGGATGAATTGGCGCTGTACGACCGCCGCGACGTGCAACAACCCTTTGTCGAGCACGACGGCGAACTCAGCGAAACCTGCCTGCTGATCGAAGGGATCAGTTGCGCCGCTTGTGGCTGGCTGATCGAGAAGCACCTGCGCAGCCTGCCGGGTGTCAGCGAGGCGCGCCTCAACTTATCCAACCACCGATTGCAGGTGCGCTGGGCCGACAGTCAACTGCCGCTCAGCGGCCTGCTCAAAACGCTGCGCAAGATCGGGTATGCCGCTCACCCTTGGCAGGCGGATGCCGCCGCTGAACAGCTGCAGCGCGAGAACCGCCGCGCCATGCGCGAACTGGGCGTGGCAGGCATGCTGTGGATGCAGGTGATGATGGCAACCATGGCCACTTGGCCGGAATTCAACATCGACCTCAGCCCCGAGCTGGACAAGATCCTGCGCTGGGTCAGTCTGTTTCTCACCACACCGATAGTCTTCTACTGCTGTGGGCAATTCTTCAGGGGTGCGCTGCGTGACCTGCGCACCCGCCACCTGACCATGGATGTGTCGGTATCCCTGGCGATTGGCGGTGCATATATCGCCGGTATCTGGTCGACGGTGACGGGCCAGGGTGAACTGTATTTCGACGCAGTGGGCATGTTCGCGCTGTTTCTATTGGCCGGCCGCTACCTAGAACGCCGCGCCCGTGAGCGCACAGCAGCCGCCACCGCGCAGCTGGTCAACCTGCTGCCAGCTTCTTGTTTGCGCCTGGATGCAGACGGCCAGAGCCAGCGCATTCTGCTGAGTGAACTGCACATTGGCGATCAAGTGCTGGTCCCCCCCGGCGCCCTGCTACCCGCTGATGGCCGCATTGTTCAGGGCCAGTCGAGCGTGGATGAATCGTTGCTGACCGGTGAATACCTGCCGCAACCGCGTAACACGGGCGACAGCGTCACGGCGGGCACCCTTAACGTCGAAGGCCCGCTGCAGATTGAAGTCCAGGCGCTTGGTGATGCCACACGCCTATCGGCCATCGTTCGACTGCTGGAGCGCGCGCAGAGTGACAAACCACGCCTAGCGGTATTGGCCGACAATGTTGCGCAGTGGTTCCTGCTGATAGTTCTGGTGGTAGCCGCCATCGTCGGTCTGGTTTGGTGGCAACTCGACCCGTCACGCGCGTTCTGGATCGTGCTTTCCTTGCTGGTCGCCACCTGCCCTTGCGCGCTCGCCCTGGCCACGCCCACTGCTCTGACCGCCGCCACGGGTTCCCTGCACAAACTGGGCATGCTGCTGACCCGCGGCCATGTACTCGAAGGACTCAATCAAATTGACACCCTGGTGCTGGACAAGACCGGCACCCTCACCGAAGGTCGCCTGACCCTTGGTGCCATTCATCCTCTACGCGAGCTGGATGCCGACAGCTGCCTCGCATTGGCCGCCGCGCTGGAAAACCGCTCTGAACATCCAATCGCCCGCGCCTTCGGCCAGGCACCAGAAGCCGCCGAAGCGGTCGACAGCCATCCGGGCTTGGGCCTGCAAGGACGGGTTGGCAACCGAGTACTGCGTATTGGCGAAGCCAGTTTCGTCTGTGCGTTGAGTGCTCAGCCCGTGCCAAAGATTGCCAGTGAACATGGCCAATGGCTGCTGCTGGGGGATGAGCAAGGGCCGCTGGCCTGGTTTGTATTGAATGACCGCCTACGTGAAGATGCCCCGCAACTGATCGACATGGCCAAGAGCAAAGGTTGGCAGATCATGCTGTTGTCCGGCGACAGCTCACCCATGGTCGGCGAAGTGGCACGCCAGCTGGGTATAACAGACGCCCGTGGTGGCCTCACGCCAGATGCCAAGCTTGAGGTATTGAAGCAGCTGCACAGCCAAGGCCGTCGGGTACTGATGCTGGGTGACGGGGTTAACGATGTGCCCGTGTTAGCCGCCGCCGACATCAGCGTGGCCATGGGCAGCGCCACCGACCTGGCCAAAACCAGCGCTGATGCCGTGCTCCTATCCAACCGTCTGAGCAGCCTGGTGCAAGCTCTACACATGGCGCAACGAACCCGCCACATCATCATCGAGAACCTCGCCTGGGCCAGCCTGTACAATGGCCTGGTACTGCCCTTCGCCGCCATTGGCTGGATCACTCCGATCTGGGCCGCGCTGGGTATGTCAGTCAGCTCACTGGTGGTGGTGGTAAACGCGCTGCGCCTGACTCGCCTGCCCCGGCAGTAAGCTGTCAAACAGCCCACTAAAACGCTCGGCGAGGTCTTATGCGAAACAACGTGACTGGCAAGATTGCCTGGTGGGTGCGCTTATTAGCCGTAATGCTGGTAAGCCTGCAGCTGTTTATGGCCTACCACTTTGCCACCGCGTTGATCCGTCAGCAGACCACACTCAGCAGCCTGTTTACTGACAGTCTGCCGGATACCCTGATCATGCTTTTCCTTAATGCTCTGTTTGCCTTCGTCGCGCTGACCGGCCGCAGCCCTGACAGACTCTTCCCAGTTGCCAGTCTCGATCTGCGGCAACTCTTGCGCCGGAGCCACTAAGCCATGCCCGCCCTCTATATCCTGATCCCGGTCGCCATTGCCCTGGTCGGCTTTGCCATCTGGCTGTTCTTCTGGGCGGTGGACAGCGGTCAGTACGACGACCTCGACGGCCCGGCTCATAGCATCCTGTTCGACGATGAAGACCCCAAGCACACCGCAGCCGTAAGCCAGCAACAACAAGACCAGCCCAAAGACTCGCAGCAGGACAAGCCCGGTGCTTGAGCTACTGCCGCTGCTGGTTTCAGCGCTGATCCTCGGCCTGCTCGGTGGCGGCCACTGCCTGGGCATGTGCGGCGGCCTGATGGGCGCCCTGACCCTGGCCATCCCACCCGAGCAGCGCGCACAACGCTTTCAGCTACTGCTGGCCTACAACCTGGGACGCATCTTCAGTTACAGCCTGGCCGGCCTGCTGCTGGGGCTGGCGGGCTGGGCATTAGCCAATAGCCCTTTGGTCATGGGCCTGCGAGTAATTGCGGCGTTACTGCTGATCGCCATGGGGCTGTATCTGGCAGGCTGGTGGAGTGGCCTGACCCGTATCGAAGCCCTCGGTCGAGGCCTCTGGCGCTATATCCAACCGCTAACCCGACGCTTTATGCCGGTCACCAGCCTGCCGCGCGCTTTGATACTCGGCAGCCTGTGGGGTTGGCTGCCCTGCGGCCTGGTCTACAGCACCCTGCTGTGGGCCGCCAGCCAAGGTAATGCAGTCGACAGCGCTGCTCTGATGTTTGCTTTTGGTCTCGGCACTCTGCCGGTGCTGCTGGCCACCGGCATGGCCGCCGAACGCCTGACTGCCCTGCTGCGCAAACAAGGCGTGCGTATGGCCGGCGGCATTCTGGTAATCCTTTTTGGTCTGTGGACCCTGCCTGGACCGCACCAGCACTGGTTGATGGGCCACTAAGCGATCAGCGGGCGCTTGATACAAGTCAAAACACCTCAGGCGCACCGCTCATAGACTGCCCGGTATTGATAGCCAAACCGGGAATACCCGCATGCTCAACGCCATCCAGTGGGACAGCTCGCTAATCCGCCGCTACGACCAAGCAGGCCCGCGCTATACATCCTATCCGACGGCTGTGCAGTTCCATGAGCGCATCAGCCAGTTCGACCTGCTGCACGCCCTGCGTGACAGCCGCAAAGCGCTGCGACCGCTGTCGCTGTATGTGCACATCCCGTTCTGCGCGCACATTTGCTACTACTGCGCCTGCAACAAGGTAATCACTAAGGATCGCGGCCGCGCCCAGCCCTATCTGGAAAAACTCGAACGCGAAATCGAGATCATCAGCCGTCACCTCGACCCACAGCAGAAAGTCGAGCAGCTGCACTTCGGCGGCGGCACGCCGACCTTTCTCAGTCACGATGAACTGCGCCACCTGATGAGCCACCTGCGCCAGCACTTCAACCTGCTGGATGACGATAGCGGCGACTACAGCATTGAAATTGACCCGCGCGAAGCCGATTGGTCGACCATGGGCCTGCTCCGTGAGCTGGGTTTCAACCGCGTCAGCCTGGGCGTGCAAGACCTCGACCCTGCCGTACAGCGCGCGGTCAATCGTTTGCAGACCCTGGAGGAAACCCGCGCCATCGTCGAAGCCGCGCGCACCCTGCAGTTCCGCTCGGTGAACATCGACCTGATCTACGGCCTGCCGCTGCAAACACCGGAGCGCTTCGCCCGCACCGTGGCCGAGGTGATTGCCCTGCAACCTGATCGCCTGTCGCTGTTCAACTATGCCCACCTGCCGGAGCGCTTTATGCCGCAGCGGCGGATCAACACCAGCGACCTGCCGAGTCCTGGCGACAAGCTGGCCATGCTGCAGGCCAGCATTGAGCAACTGAGCGCCGCCGGTTACCGCTATATCGGCATGGATCACTTCGCCCTGCCCGACGACGAACTGGCCAGCGCCCAGGAAGATGGCAGCCTGCAACGCAACTTCCAGGGCTACACCACCCACGGTCATTGCGACCTGATTGGCCTGGGGGTTTCATCGATCAGCCAGATTGGCGAACTTTACTGCCAGAACAACAGCGACCTGAGCAAATACCAGGACAGCCTTGGCCACAGCGAACTGGCCACCCTGCGCGGCCTGCACTGCGATGCCGACGACCGCGTGCGCCGGGCGGTGATTCAACAGCTGATCTGTCATTTTCAGCTGCGCTTTGCAGATATCGAGCAGGCCTACGCCATCGATTTTCGCAATTACTTCGCCGAGGTCTGGCCGCAGCTGCAGCAGATGGCCAGTGATGGGTTGATCGAGCTGAATGCCCAGGGCATCGAGGTACGCCCCGCAGGCCGCCTACTGGTGCGCTCGCTGTGCATGCTGTTTGATCGCTATCTTAGCGAGCTAAATCAGCAGCGTTTTTCCCGGGTGATCTAGCAGCCAGCGGACCAAAAAAGCCGGGGTTTATTTCATGACCAGGCTGGCCACTTCCTGCATCTGCTGATCACTGAGGTCCTGCTCGCGCAGGGTCTTGATCAGCGTCGCGTTGGCGCTGCTCAACGCGCCCTGCAGCGAGGCCAGCTCGCCTTGCAGCGTCTCGATCTTTATGCGTTTTGCCTCGGGATCGAGGCTCTGGTCCTGCATGACCTCTTTCAGCTCGTTTCTCTTCGCCTCGATCTGCGCCTTGAGCTCGCGGATTCTCTTAAGCAGATCCTTGACCACGTCCGGCAGGCTGCTCTCATCAATATCGCGGTTCTTCTGTGCCGCAGCAGAACGCGCCTTTCCCTGCTCTGACAGGCTTACCCGCAGACTGTCGCGAAACGCCTGCTTATCCGCCTCGCTGCTCTCTGCAACGCCTTCAGCCGCAGCGCTCTTACGCTCCAGCACAAGGTTCATGCGGGTGCTCAATTGAGTCGATTCCAGACGCATACGAATGCTCCTTGCAGATATTGAAAGCAACCTGGCTTATCGGCCGCACGGGATAAAACTTGAACATTCGATCAGACTGCGCCCTAGTGGCCCTAGCCTGCACCCTGCTGTAACCTTACGGCTATTGTGTGTTTACCCTCAGGATCACCAGCGATGTCCGAAAGCATCAAGTTGCATACCCCACACCAAGCCCATTGCAAGGATTGCAGCCTGGCGAGTCTGTGCCTGCCGCTGTCCCTGAACCTGGAAGACATGGACGCGCTCGACGAAATCGTCAAACGCGGCCGCCCGCTGAAAAAGGGCGAATTCCTGTTCCGCCAGGGCGATGCCTTCAACTCGGTGTTCGCGGTACGTTCCGGCGCACTGAAAACCTTCAGCCTGAGCGACAGCGGCGACGAACAGATCACCGGCTTCCACCTGCCCAGCGAGCTAGTCGGTCTGTCCGGCATGGACAGTGACGCGTACCCGGTGTCAGCAATGGCTCTGGAAACCACCTCAGTGTGCGAAATCCCCTTCGAGCGCCTCGACGAGCTGTCGGTGCAGCTGCCGCAACTGCGCCGCCAGCTGATGCGCATCATGAGCCGTGAGATCCGCGACGATCAGCAGATGATGCTGTTGCTGTCGAAGAAAACCGCCGATGAACGCATCGCCACTTTCCTGGTCAACCTCTCGGCACGCTTCCGCGCACGCGGCTTCTCGGCCAATCAGTTCCGCCTGGCCATGTCGCGTAACGAAATTGGTAACTATTTGGGCCTTGCGGTGGAGACCGTATCGCGGGTATTTACCCGCTTCCAACAGAACAAGCTGCTCGAAGCCGAAGGCAAGGAAGTGCATATCCTCGACCCCATCGAGCTGTGCGCCCTTGCCGGCGGTAACCTCGAGGGCTGATCGACCCGCCCTGAGAACCTAGCCGATGATCTTCGACGAATTCACTATCAAAACCCTGATCCGCCCGGTGCTGGACTTCCCCAAGCCAGGCGTGATCTTTCGCGATATCACCCCGCTGTTTCAGTCGCCACGTGCTCTGCGCATGGTGGCCGACAGCTTTATCCAGCGCTACGTCGAAGCCGATTTCAGCCATATCGGCGCCATGGATGCGCGCGGTTTTCTGATCGGCTCGATCATCGCCTATGAGCTGAATAAACCACTTATCCTGTTCCGCAAGCAAGGCAAGCTGCCCGCAGACGTACTAAGCGAGAGCTACCAGACCGAGTACGGCGAAGCCAAACTGGAAGTCCATGCCGACAGCCTCTGCGAAGGCGACAAGGTGCTGATTTTCGATGACCTGATCGCCACTGGCGGCACCCTGCTGGCCGCCGCACAACTGGTACGGCGCATGGGTGCGAGCATCATCGAAGCCGCCGCGATCATCGATCTGCCCGAACTGGGCGGCTCGCAGAAGCTACAGGACAGCGGTATCCCCACCTTTGCCCTGACCAGCTTCGCCCTCACCGATCAATAACTCTGCTCCACGGCCCTGACGGCAGCGCTGCATGTCCGGGCCAGGCTGCCCCTCGCGAACTGATTCGCTCACCGCTTACACAAGAACCCCACAGACCATGAACGAAACACCCATGAACCCGCCAACCACTCATTGGCGTCTGCGCCTCGGCGCGCTGATGGAAAGCACAGCCATCACCCGCCTGGTCACCGCCCTGATCATCCTCAACGCCGCAATTCTCGGCATCCAGACCTACCCAGACCTGATGACCGAGTGGGGCGAATTGCTGCTGACGCTGGATCAGCTAATTCTCGCGGTATTTATCCTGGAGCTGGCGCTGCGCTTTGTCGCCCGAGGCCTGGGCTTGCTGCGCGATCCGTGGGCGGTATTTGACTGCCTGGTGGTGGGCGTAGCCCTGGTACCGTCCAGCGGTCCATTCGCCGTGCTGCGTGCGCTGCGCGTGTTGCGGGTGCTGCGGCTGATTTCGATCAACCCGAACATGCGCCGGGTGGTCGAAGCCCTGCTGTCCTCGCTGCCGGGCATGAGCAGCATCGCCATGCTGCTCGGCCTGGTGTTTTACGTGGCAGCGGTAATGGCCACGCAACTGTTCGGCGCGGCCTTCCCCGAATGGTTCGGCAGCCTCGGTGCCAGCCTCTATACCTTGTTCCAGGTTATGACCCTGGAAAGCTGGTCGATGGGTATCGTGCGCCCGGTGATGGAGCAGTTCCCGCTGGCGTGGATGTATTTCCTGCCGTTCATCCTGATTGCCACCTTTATGATGCTCAACCTGTTTATCGCCGTGGTGGTCAATGCCATGCAGACCACCCATGAACAGGAAGCCAAACTCGCTCCGCCCTCGCCCACCGAGCAATTGCTGCTCGATGAACTGCGCGCCCTGCGCACGGAAGTTGCCGAGCTGCGTCAGCAACGCTAAAGCCACCCTACAGCATCGATAACCAGCAGCCCTGCCGCGCCTTCCTCGCGCAGCAGGGCTGTATCGAAGCGCCTCGCCCGACCAGCCCACTCGCTGCTGGCTCGCGCCCTTGACGGACCTGAGCCTGACGAACTGTCCGACAACTATCCATAAGTTGGCGCAATTCCAGCCGCTCTGGCCAGGAATGACCTCGCGCCTAAAACGCCCTCGGCTAAAGATTAATCACGGCCCAAGACAGCCCAGCCTGTCGTCCCAAGCCCTAAAACAAGAGCGGTCGCGAACGCGATCAATATGCCGAGGAGTCGCCCTTATGACAGCCAAAACCAGCACCCCAACCGCCAGCTTTCCCGTACGCCGCATGGACTTCACCTTCGATGAAAGCCAGAAGTTCTGGTTTGCCGGCGACCCATTCATGAGTCACTTCATGAACAACCTGTCGTCACTGTTTCCCTATGGCGAGAAGTTCTTTGTCGACAGCGTGCGCGCCGTGCGCGAGAAGGTCACCGAGCCGCAGCTGAAGAAGGACATCAGCGCGTTTATCGGCCAGGAAGCCATGCATTCGAAAGAGCACGCGGCCTATAACGACTACGCCGCCGAGCACAATATCGACCTGGAACTGCTGGAACTGCGCATCAAGGTGCTGCTGGAGTGGGTGACCAAGATCACCACCAAGAAGCAGCGCCTGGCCGCCACCTGTGCCCTGGAGCACTTCACCGCAACCATGGCCGAACAACTGCTGCAGCGCGAAGACCTGACCACCCAGATGAATGACCCCAAGCTCTATCAACTGTGGATGTGGCACGCGATTGAAGAGAACGAACACAAGGCGGTCTGCTACGACGTGTACCAGAAGGTCTACGGCGGCTACTTCACGCGCGTTGGCATGATGGCGATTTCCACCGTGATCTTCTTCGGCGTGATTGGCTGGTTCCAGCTGCACCTGCTGCGCAAGGACGGCCAACTGCTCAACTGGCGCAGCTGGGGCAAAGGCCTGAAAACCCTGTTCGGCCCACGCAACGGCTTTTTGACCAAACTGATCCTGCCGTACCTGGACTACTACCGCCCGGGCTTCCATCCGCTGGACCACGACAGCAAAGCGCTGGAAAAACGCTGGCGCCAGCGTCTGGGCTTCAGCTAAGCACAGCGTGCCGAGGTTGACCGCTAATCCGCGTCAGCCTCGGCACGGCTTTTCAGCGTGCGCAACACATGCTCGGCCAGACCGGCACCCGCCTCGCTCATGGTCAGATAAGTACGGTCGGCCCCGGCCTGCTGGATACGCATGGCGATATCCTCATACAGCGCATGGGACACCACCAAACCGTTAAAACCGCGGTCGCGCAGCTTCTGCGTGGCAATCACCTTGGCCTCTTCATCATTCAGCGCGAGGATCACCGCGTCGATATTAGGCATCTGCAGGTGCTGCCAGAACATCGGGTCCTCACCGTCAGCGAACAGCACGCTACGCCCCACCTGGTTGCTCTGTTCAATCACCACCGGGTCGGAATCCAGGCCCACCACCTGATAGCCCTTCTCCCGCAAGTAGTCATAGGCTGCACGTCCAGTACGCCCCATGCCCATTACCAGCACCTGGGAAAGGCCTAGAGAAACCGGCTGCTCATCCGGGTGACGGATATTGCGCTCCAGGGCAGTCAGACGTTTAGCCAGGCGCTCGTATAGCGGGTGAACAACCCGATTGAGCGGTGCGGAAATCACAAACGACAGCGCAACGGTAATCGCCAGGGGAATCATCCACTCCGGCAGTACCACGCTGGCCATGATCAGGCCAAACTCGCTGTAGTTGGTCAAGCTGACGCTGCTGAGAAAGGCACTGCGCGCGCGCAGGCGGAACAGCAGAAAGAGAAAGAAGAACAGCACGCCCTTGAGCGGCAACAGCACGGCCATGACCAGGGCAAACTTCAAGGCAACGGCATCCGGCAGGCCGCCAATGCCGATCTGCAGAAAGAAGCCGACCAGAAAGATTTCCTTAATGCCCCACAACGAGTTGGCCAGCTCGGTGGCGCGCTTGTGTTTGGCCAGCATGGCACCAAAGGCCAATGCACCCAGTTCGGAGCTCAGGCCCAGTTGCTCGAAGCCGTAACCGCCCAGCACCAGCGCCAGCAACAGGCCGAGCAGCACCATCAGCTCATCGTGACCGCTGACATCGAGCAGCTTAAACAGCAACGGCCGCAGCAGTGGCAAACCGAACAGCAGTAATGCCCAGGCCGACGGCACTTTGCCGCTGGCCAGGCTCATCACCACCAGGGCAATCAGGTCCTGGATGATCAACACGCCAATCGCCACCCGCCCGTGGAACGCGCGCAGCTCGCGCTTGCCCTCCAGCACCTTGGCCGCCAGCACCGTGCTGGAAAACGACAAGGCAATGGCCAGCAGCAACCCCTGATCCCAGGGTAGTTCCAGCAGCAACAGAATCGCCGGGAGGAAGATCAGACTGGAAATAGCGAAATGCAGCAGGCCGCCGCCGATCACCTCACGCCGCACCAGGTTGCCGATCTTCAGCTTGAGGCCCACGGTAAACAACAACAGCAGCACACCCAGGTGGGCGATGTGATCCAACGCTGCGCTGTCACGCGGGCCAACCCCGATATGCTCGCCAAAACCGGCTAGAGCAAAGCCAGCACCCAGGTAGCCCACTAGCGGCGGCAGACCAATACCTCGCGCCACCAGCCCCATGACAAAGGCAAAGGCAATCCAGGTGGCTTCAATCATAGGGGGTCCTTAATGGGGCAAACGACGAAACAGCGCGGTAGCACTATGCCGGCCTAGCATAACGCCCATAGATGGCGCCGCATTGACTCGCCTCAGTTGCGGCCGTATTTACTCAACCGGCAACTTCAACTGCCTCAGGCTTTGCAACACGCTAGCGCCGGTAAACAGCATAACGATCTGCTCTTCAGCCAACGCGCAGATCGCCGCTTGCCGCTCGGGTTGGCCAATGTAGTCCAGCGACAGCTGGAACAGGTTGCGGCTGATCAGGTTCGACACCTGCCGCACCACTGCCGGATTGACCATGTCCGGCAACAGCTTGAAGGCGATGATGTCCTCGGCCATGTCCGCACCGAATTCATCCATCACTTCCTGCAGGGCCGTGCGCAGCAAAGCCGAGGCGCCATGCAGTTCGCGTACACCGATGATGAACGCCTCAGGGTTCTGCGCAACAAAATCAAAGAACAACTGCACGGTTTCATGGCACACGCGCCGGCCGCGCTGCAGGTCAATGCCAAACAGCATTGGCGCGCTGGCCTGGGTCGACTGCACCGCTCGCTCGGCCGCTTCGCGGCGCAAAGCCCGTAGCGGTTGGCGCAGCTGGGTGGAGATTTGTCGGATCACCGTCAGACCCAGGTCATCGACATCCTTGAAGTGCCTATAGAAGGTATTGGGATTCAGCCCCGCCTCACGCGCCAACTCGCGCAAGCCCAGGTTGCTCAGGCTGCGACTGGTTGAGGTGAGACGTAACGCGGCCTCCAGTAACAGGGTCTTACCGGGGGCCTCAGTGGCTTTTTCTGCGGCTGGCTGCTGCTCGCTGGCGTCTGCCTGCATGACGAACCCTACCTAAAAGTTGGCTTGTGAGAATGCTGCTTGCTGGCGAGTATACATTTGTCTACCTTGGTATACAGATGTATACGCCAGCAATAAACATAACAGGAGCTTGGCCATGAATGCACCCGTCTCACCCCCTACTGCCACCCGCCACTGCAAGGTGGCCATTATCGGCACAGGCTTCTCTGGCCTGGGTATGGCCATCCGCCTGAAGCAGGCCGGTGAACATGACTTCCTGCTGTTCGAGAAAGAAGCCGGAGTCGGCGGCACCTGGCGGGTGAACAACTACCCGGGCTGCGGCTGTGACGTGCAATCACACCTGTATTCGTTCTCCTTCGAGCAAAACCCCAACTGGACGCGTATGTTTGCCAAGCAGCCAGAGATTCAGGGTTACCTGGAAGGCTGCTGGAGCAAGTACCGCCTGCAGAACCACACCCAGCTGAACACCGAAATCACCCGCCTGGCCTGGGATGAACAGCAAGAGCTGTGGCAGATCAGTGACAGCGCGGGCAACAGCTACACCGCGCAGTTCGTGGTGTCCGGCATGGGTGCGTTGTCCACCCCATCGATTCCGGCGCTCAAGGGCCTGGGCGACTTCACCGGCAAGATCTTCCACTCGCAGCAGTGGGATCACAGCTATGACCTTACCGGCAAACGCATTGCGGTAATCGGCACCGGCGCCTCGTCGATCCAGTTCGTGCCGCAGATCCAGAAGCAGGTCAGCCAGCTCGATCTGTACCAACGTACCGCGCCATGGATCATGCCCAAGCCGGACCGCGCCATCAGCGAGCGCGAACGCAACCGCTTCAAACGCTTCCCGCTGCTGCAGAAGCTCTGGCGCGGCGCTATCTATGCCCTGCTGGAAAGCCGGGTGATCGGCTTTGCCATGCTGCCCAAGGTGATGACCGTCGCGCAGAAAGTCGGCAAGTGGTACATCAACAAACAGATCAAGGACCCGATCCTGCGCGCCAAAGTCACCCCGGATTACCTGATGGGCTGCAAGCGCGTACTGATCTCCAACGATTACTTCCCGGCGCTGACCCAGCCCAACGTTGACCTGATCACCGATGGCATAGAGGAAATTCGCAGCGGCAGTATCCGCACCGTAGACGGTAAAGAGCGCGAGATTGACGCGATCATCTTCGGCACCGGTTTCACCCCAAGCGATCCGCTGCCACGTGGCGTGGTGTTCGGTCGTGGCGGCGTTGACCTGCTCGATACCTGGCCGGAAGGCCCGCAGGCTTACAAAGGCACACTCACTGCCGGCTTCCCCAACCTGTTCTTCCTGATGGGGCCGAACACCGGCCTGGGCCACAACTCGATGGTCTATATGATCGAGTCGCAGATCCATTACGTGCTCGGTGCTCTCAAGCTGGTGGGTGAGCAAGAGCTGCAGAGCCTGGAAGTCAAACAGGCGGTACAGGATAAATTCAACGGCAAGCTGCAAGGCAGCCTGGGCAACACCGTGTGGAATGCCGGCGGCTGCACCAGCTGGTACCTGCACCCGGTGAGCGGCCGCAACTGCACCGTGTGGCCCGGTTTTACCTGGCGTTTTCGCTTGCTGACGCGCAACTTTGACCCAGCGGCCTATCATTTCAGCCGTAAACACGCGGCACACCCGGCGCAGAACAGCGCTATCCAGTTGACTGCCCAGGAGGCCAGCGCATGAAGTCGTTTGAAAACAAGGTAGCCGCCATCACTGGCGCCGGTTCCGGCATAGGTCGCGCCCTGGCCTTCGGCCTGGCTCGCCAGGGTTGCCAGCTGGCACTCTCCGATGTGAATGCCGAGGGCCTGGCGGAAACCGCCGCCCAGGCGCGCAAGCTCGGTGTGCAGGTCAGCGAAACCCTGGTCAACGTCGCCGACCGTGAAGCGGTGCATGCCTGGGCAGACCAGGTGGTGAGCGAGTTCGGCCGGGTCAACGCGATCTTCAACAACGCCGGCGTGGCCCAGGGCGGCACCGTGGAAGGCAACGATTACGCCGACTACGAGTGGATCATGAACATCAACTTCTGGGGCGTGGTCAACGGCACCAAAGCCTTCCTGCCGCATATCAAGGCCAGCGGCCAGGGTCATATCGTCAACGTCTCCAGCGTCTTCGGCCTATTCGCCCAGCCGGGCATGAGCGCCTATAACGCCAGCAAGTTCGCTGTGCGCGGCTTTACCGAGTCGCTGCGCCAGGAGCTGGACATGGCCGATTGCGGCGTATCGGCCAGCTGCGTGCACCCTGGCGGGATCAAGACCAACATCGCCAAGACCGCGCGGATGAACGCCAGCCTGAGCAGCGTTACCGGCCAGGATGCCGACAAGGCGCGTCAGCAGTTCAACGACCAGTTGCTACGCACCACGCCGGAAAAAGCCGCCCAGGTGATTATCAACGGCGCACTGGCGAACAAGCGGCGCATCCTGATAGGCCCGGACGCCTTCGCCCTGGATGGCATGCAGCGCCTATTGCCGGCGTTCTACCAACGCCTGGTGACCGCCTCCATGCGTCTGGCCGCGCGCTTTGCGCCGAAAGGCTCAAGCAAGAAAGTCCAGGCTGCCGTGGAGTAACCGGCTAGCCCACAAGCCCCAGCGCCGCAGGTGTCTGGGGCTTTTTTATGCCTGGCATGCCTGGCAGCCACCCTGGCGTTTGCATGCGCGAGATGCACACCGCGTGCATTCAATTGGCATAACTGTAGTTGGCGCGATAAATTATCAGCACCTGTCCTGTGCCGCTGGAGAACGCCATGACTACGCAAGACCCTTGCGCCGAACTGCTGCTCGACAACCAGCTGTGCTTCGCCCTGTATTCGACCTCGTTACTGCTGACCAAGGTCTACAAGCCACTGCTGCAGGAGCTGGGCCTGACCTACCCGCAATACCTGGCGATGATGGTGCTCTGGGAAGGCGATGGCATCACCGTGGGCGATATCAGCAGCCGCCTGCTGACCGACCCTGGCTCCGTCACCCCGCTGCTCAAGCGCCTGGAAGCCGAAGGTCTGCTCAAGCGCACCCGCAGCAGTGTTGACGAGCGTGTGGTCGAGCTGTTCCTCACCGATAAAGGCCGCGCCCTGCGCGAACAGGCCAAAAGCATCCCCAGCTGCATCCTCACCGCCACCCAGCAATCCGCCGCTGAACTTGGCGCCCTCAAAGCTGAACTGGTCACCCTGCGCAGCAGCCTGCAACAAGCCGTGTAAGCACCTGGGCGACAGGCTTGCAGCCCGCCTCGTCGTCCACATCGCACCACTCTTACCCGTCACTCCCCCGCTCAACTCAACAATTTCGTCCTGCCGCAGCTCTCGAAAAATCGCGCAACCGCCCGCCACTCCTCGCTTATGCCTGAACACAGCAGTGCTTATCGCAAAATGTTCAAAAATATATCTTGCGCGCTAAATTAATGCTCACTAGAGTTCACTCCATCGAACTGATTAGCGCGCAAAACTTTAGTGCTAACCAACTAATTACTGACCAACCAAACAACCCAGCAGCTTGAGGAGAACTGTTATGCAAACCCTGATCACATTCACCATCGCCATCACGCTCTCCGCTGCCGTACTGGCGGACCACAGCCAGCAGCAACAGGATGGCAAAGGCCTGTACCCAGAATGGCTGATCAACCACGACGGCTGATCAACCACAAATACCGCAACACCTGTAACGCGTACCAACCCAAACTGACTTTAGAGGATTACCACCATGTCGATTCAAACCATTGCTTACCGTGCCTACGCAGAAGCCACCGGCGGCCGTGACGGCCGTGCCATCTCCTCCGACGGCGTACTCGACGTCGCCCTGACCACCCCGAAAGAACTTGGCGGTGCCGGCGGTGCGGGCACTAACCCCGAGCAGCTGTTCGCTGCCGGCTACTCGGCCTGTTTCATCGGCGCGATGAAGTTCGTCGCTGGCCGCGACAAGCTGGCGATGCCGGCAGATGCCTCGATTGAAGGTGTCGTAGGTATAGGCGCGATTCCCAACGGTTTCGGCATCGAAGTCGAACTGCGCATCAGCCTGCCGGGCATGGACCGTGAGCAAGCGCAGACCCTGATCGAGCGTGCGCACATCGTCTGCCCTTACTCCAATGCTACCCGCGGCAATATCGACGTCACCCTGACGCTGCTCGACTAAGTCCAAACTACCCACTACCCGGCCGCTGCCAGTCAGCGGCCCGCCCCAGGAGGCCGCACATGAACATCAAACAAGGTTTGTCGATCGCCGTACTCGCCCTTGCCGTCAACAGCGCGTTTGCCGCTGGTAGCCCCGGGGTGGAGCGCAATACTCAAGGTTTCCTCAATGCCCTCGCCGCTGGCGGTGGCAAGCCCCTCGAACAGCTAAGCCCGAAAGATGCCCGCGCCGTATTGGTCGGCGCGCAGGCTGGGGTCAAGGTCGATGTATCCGGCATCAAGGTAACCGACAAGACCATCGAAATTGATGGCCAGTCGATCCAGCTTAAAGTCGTGCGCCCGGCCGATGCCAACGGCACGCTGCCGGTCTTTATGTTCTTCCACGGTGGCGGCTGGGTGCTGGGCGACTACCCGACCCACGAACGCCTGATCCATGACCTGGTGGTGGGCTCTGGCGCGGCGGCGGTGTATGTCGATTACACCCCATCACCCGAAGCCAAGTACCCGACCGCGATCAACCAGGCCTACGCCGCAACCCGATGGGTGGCGCAGAACGGCGCGCAGATTGGTGTCGACGGCAAGCGTCTGGCAGTGGCCGGCAACAGTGTGGGTGGCAATATGGCTGCAGTCGTCAGCCTGATGGCCAAAGATAAAGGCACCCCAGCGATCAAATTCCAGCTGCTGATGTGGCCGGTCACCGACGCCAACTTCAACAACGCCTCCTATAACCAGTTCGCCGACGGTCACTTCCTCAGCAAGAGCCTGATGCAGTGGTTCTGGGATAGCTACACCACCGATCCGAAACAGCGCGCCGAGATCTACGCCGCGCCGTTGCAGGCATCGGTGGAGCAATTGAAAGGCTTGCCGTCAGCCCTGGTGCAAACCGCCGAGTTCGACGTACTGCGTGATGAAGGTGAAGCCTATGCGCGCAAGCTGGATGCGGCGGGGGTCAACGTCACCTCCGTACGCTACAACGGCATGATCCATGACTTTGGTTTGCTCAACGTGATCAGCCAGATACCCGGCACGCAAAGCGCCATGCAGCAAGCCGCAGCAGCGCTGAAAGCCAACCTCAAGTAACCCGCGCTACAATAAAGCGCCCCGACACGCTTAGCGTGCCGGGGCGTTCTGCTGTTCAAGCGGCCTGGCATTGCAGGCTACGCAGCAGGCCTTGCTGCAAAGCCTGGTCGAGCACCTGCTGCAAAAGCGACGCGGCGAAGAATGCCTGCAACGCCGCCATCGATTGCCAGCGGCTTTGCAACAGCCACTGCGCCGCATCATCCGGCAGCTGCTGCACCTCAACATCCAGGCACCCGGGAAGGGTCTGCATGGATTCACCCAAGCCATGCAGGCACACCCCCAACTGCTCGGTGCGTCCCGCCCTGGCATGCAGCACGGCGCTATGACTTAACATCGGCTTGCTCTCCAGAGATACAGGCTCAATAAGGACTGGCAGTCGGCCGCACGATCAGCTCGCTGACATCGATATCCGCTGGCTGTTCAACCGCATAAGCAATGGCGCGGGCAATCGCGTCCGGGGCGATGGCGACCTTGCGGAACGCCTTCATTGCCTCACGGCTCGACTCATCGGAAATGCTCTCGGCCAGCTCCGACTCGACCACGCCCGGCGATACCAGAGTCACGCGAATATCGCCGCCCACCTCCTGGCGCAAGCCTTCGGAGATAGCGCGCACCGCATACTTGGTTGCGCAATACACCGCACCGGTCGGCACCACGCTGTAGGCGCCGATGGAGGCGATATTGACGAACTGACCGCTGCGCTGACGCTGCATCACCGGCAACGCAGCGGCGATGCCGTGCAGCACGCCACGGATGTTCACGTCGATCATGCGGTTCCACTCGTCGACCTTCAGCACATCCAGGCGCGACAGCGGCATGATCCCGGCGTTGTTGATCAACACATCAACGCGGCCGTACTGCGCAAGGGCGGCGTCGACAAATGCCTGGGTGTCGGCCTGGCTGGTTACGTCCAGGCGGCGGTAATCCGCATTACCGCCCGCCTCACGGATTTCGCTGACCAACTGTTCCAGGCGCTCGGTACGCCGTGCGCCGAGCAACAGCCGCGCGCCCTTCTCGGCCAGCAAGCGCGCACAGGCCTCGCCGATACCGCTGCTGGCGCCGGTGATCAGAATGACTTTGTCTTGGACATTCAACATGGCCGAATCCTCTGCTGGTAAGCGGCAAGGATTGCCGCGACAGCAACAGATTCCGTCAGATGGCGTGCTCAGGGTTAGACGATTTCTGGCGAATTATTGCCTAAACCTGCAACACTCAAAATTCATAAAAATCACCCTGCGAAACATACGATCAGTTCAGAGCTGCACTGACCGCCTGTAGAACAGGGCTTATTGCCTATTTCTGGTGAATTATTGCCTGATCCTGCAACGCATTCCGCGCAACGCAGACTTGCCTGAAAAACCGGGATAATCTGCAAGCCAGCAGCAGGAGCCAGCCGATGACATCCCCCACAAACCTCTCAGCTCTCGACGACAACCTGGCGCTACGCCAAGCCGAACTGGCCGCGCTGATCCAGCGCCAGTGCCCGGCGGATGGCCTGCATAGCAGCGCCATTGCCGGCCTCGACCTGGCCTGCGCAACGCAGCCCAGCCTGCCCATCCCCACGCTGTACCGGCCTTGCCTGTGCATCATTGCCCAGGGCCGTAAAGATGTGCGCCTCGGTGATGAGCAGTACACCTACGACCCGCTGAACTACCTGGTGGCCTCCGTCACCCTGCCGGTTACCGGCCAGGTGATCGGCGCAACCCCCGAACAGCCTTATCTAAGCCTGCGTTTGGATATTGATCCGACGCTGATCACCAGCCTAATCGCCGACATCGGCCCCATTGGCGTGCCTAATCCTGGGCCACGTCGGGCGCTGTATCTGGATCGCCTGGATACTCAATTGCTCGACGCGGTATTGCGCCTGCTGCGCCTACTGGAGACCCCGCGCGATATCGCCATGCTTGCGCCGCTGGCCCTGCGTGAAATTTTCTACCGCCTGTTGCACAGCCCGCAGGGCCATCGTCTGCACGAAATTGCCATTGCCGACAGCCAGGGCCAGCGCATCAACCGCGCAATCGAATGGCTGAACCTGAATTTCGACCAGCCCCTGCGCATCGAGGACCTGGCCCGCGAAGTCAACCTCAGCACCTCAACCCTGCACCACCGTTTCAAGGCCGTCACGGCTCTCAGCCCCCTGCAATATCAGAAACAGCTACGCCTGCAGGAAGCGCGGCGCCTGATGCTCTGCGAAGGGCTCGAAGCGGCTTCGGCCAGTTACCGCGTCGGCTATGAAAGCCCCTCGCAGTTCAGCCGCGAATACAGCCGCTTGTTCGGCGCGCCACCGCTGCGCGATCTGGCCCGCTTACGCAGCTCGGCATAGCAGGGCTAAAAAATCTCTGACAGCAGCTCGAAAAAAACGCCCCGACGCTTTTCAAGAGCACCGAGGCGTTTTACTGGGGCCAAGTTAGCGCTTAAGCAGGCAGAACTGGCCAGAATTCATTATCGGCAACAACATCAGGCAGACGCCAAAACGCCCTGTAGCCCAGGCTAATGGGGACTTTTCAGCTTATGAGCTGAGAAAAATATGAATAATTAACGTTAAACCCAACACTTCCTGTGAAAACGGCCTATTATGGCTGAGCTGACTTGTAGTTATCAGCAAAACCGCATAGGTGCTATGAGCACTCTGGCACCGCACTTCGTATCGAATTAAGAGACACACCATGGCAAATCGCGAAACTGGCACCGTCAAATGGTTCAACGATGAGAAAGGCTTCGGCTTCATTACCCCAACTAATGGCGGCGATGACCTCTTCGTTCACTTTAAAGCCATCCAAAGCGACGGTTTCAAAAGCCTGAAAGAAGGCCAGACTGTTACCTACGTGGCCGCTCGCGGTCAGAAAGGTATGCAAGCTGAAGAGGTACAGGTGGCCTAAGCCCCTGTCCTGCTTTAAAACAAACCCCGCGCTCGCGGGGTTTGTTTTATCTGACGGTTGTAAAACCTGCCTTATCTATAAGCCCATCTGCTTGCTGATGATCTCGTTCATGATTTCACGCGAGCCACCACCAATCGACAGAATGCGGTTATCACGGTAAAGCCGCTCCACCAGGCTTTCGCGCATATACCCCATCCCCCCCATGATCTGCACCGCATCGTAGGTAAGTCGATCGGCAATATCAGTGGCAAAATTCTTGGCCATGGATATCTCCTTGATCACGCTTTTACCTGCCGCCATCTTCGCCGCTTGCCGATAGGTAAAGTCGCGCGACACTTCAAGCTGGGTCGCCATCTCCGCAAGACGATGCTTGAGCACCTGGAACTTGCCAATAGGTTTACCGAACGCCTCGCGCTCCTTGGCCCACCTCATCGACTCTTCAAGTGCCAGCTGCGCCGTCATATTGGCCATGATCGCCAGCGATAGCCGCTCGCTCTGGAAATTCGCCATGATGCAGGCAAAGCCCATGTTCTCGGCGCCGATCAGATTGCCTACCGGCACCCTGCAATCATCGAAGAACAACTCCGCCGTATCCGATGCCCACCAGCCCATCTTCTTCAGCTTGCGCCCTACGGTGAAGCCAGGCGTGCCCTTCTCCACCAGCAACAGGCTGACACCACCAAAACCATCACCTCCGGTGCGCACGGCAACCGTGTAGTAATCCGCGCGCACGCCGCTGGTGATAAAGGTTTTACTGCCGCTAACGCGGTAGAAATCGCCATCCCGTACCGCACGGGTTTTCAGATTAGCCACATCCGAGCCACCGGACGGCTCAGTCACCGCAAGCGCCATGATTTTTTCACCGGCCAGGACCTGCGGCACGATGCGCTCGCGCAGCTCCGGCTTGGCCCACTTCACCACAGGCGGCAAACCAATATCCAGGGACCCGAGCCCCGCCACCAAGCCGCCAGAGCCTGAGCGCATCAACTCCTCGCTGGCCGCGACCTTGGCAAAGACATCACCCTCATGGCTGCCACCAAACGCTTCCGGGTAGCCAATACCGAGAATCCCCGCAGCCCCCGCCTTGAGGTAGAGCTCGCGAGGAAACTCCTCGGCTTCTTCCCAATCATTGATGTGCGGCAGAATTTCGCGCTCGACAAAACGCCTGACTGAATCACGCACCAACTGGTGGGATTCATCGAAATATTCCTGGAAGGCAGACATGAGGTATTCCCACTGAGGTTTCAGGGAAATTACCAAGCGCTTGCTTGGTTTACAAGAAGAGGATTACGCCATGCGCAAGGGCAATCAAGCCGCCTACCAGCTGGGTACCTACAACTGGATAGGTCGACGCCCGGCAATCGAATGCGCCAGGGTGCCACCGTCCACCAACTCCAGCTCGCCGCCCAGCGGCATGCCATGGGCAATGCGCGAGGCAATCAGGCCTTTCCCCGCCAGTAGCTGAGCGATGTAATGCGCGGTGGCCTCGCCCTCTACAGTCGGATTGGTGGCCAGAATCACCTCGGTGAAACTGCCGGCAGCAATCCGCGCCAGTAGCTCGGGAATACCAATCGCCTCTGGGCCGAGACCGTCGAGCGGCGACAAATGCCCCTTGAGAACGAAGTAGCGCCCGCGAAACCCGGTGTGCTCGACCGCATACACATCCATCGGCCCTTCGACCACACACAGCAGACTGTCATCGCGCCGCGGGTCCAGACACAGCTGACACACCTCTTCCTCGCTCAGGCTGCGGCACTGCTTGCAGTGGCCAACGCCTTCCATCGCTTGTGTAAGCGCCTGGGCCAGGCGCAAGGCCCCGGAGCGATCACGCTCAAGCATCTGCAAGGCCATACGCTGAGCAGTCTTCTGCCCAACGCCAGGAAGAATGCGCAGAGAATCGATCAGGTGGCGGATCAGCGGGCTGAAACTCATTGGGGAAGTACTCGACGGCTACAACTCTTTCCAACAAAACCCTATAGGGCTATTGAGCCCTGACAGAGCAAGGTACAGGCGGTGTGGGCTGAGGATACCCACACCGGCTCCCAGCGCTGCAATGCAGTGCCGGCGGATGACCGCTTAGAACGGCATTTTGAAGCCTGGAGGCAACTGCATGCCGGCAGTCATACCGGACATCTTGTCCTGGCTGTTCTGCTCAACCTTGCGCACGGCATCATTTACCGCAGCGGCGATCAGGTCTTCGAGGATCTCCTTGTCTTCCTGCATCAGGCTGTCATCCAGGCTGACACGTTTGACGTCGTGACGCCCAGTCATAACCACGCTGACCAGCCCAGCACCGGATTGACCGGTTACTTCGGCGATCGCCAGCTCTTCCTGCATCTTCTGCATTTTTTCCTGCATCTGCTGTGCCTGCTTCATCAGGCCGGCCATGCCACCTTTCATCATGGTGTAAGTCCTCGGTAATTAGGGGTTAACGGGAGTATCCAGGGGTTCAATGCTGTCCGCGCGGATAACCGCAGCGAACTGCTGAATCATTTGTTGAATAACCGGGTCCTGATGGATCGAGGCTTCGGCCTCACGCTGGCGATTGGCTCGCTTGTGCGCCGCAGCCTGCGCAGGTGTTTCCTGCTCAGGCTTGCATAACTCGATCAACACCTTGAGCTCGCGCCCGTGCAACTGATTGAGCGCATCATTCAGGCGCCGCTGCTGGGTTAGGTTGAACAGCGCTGAATGCGCCGGGTCCAGGTGCAACAACCAGTTGTCGCCCTCGACGCTTATCAGAGTGCAGTTAGCGCCGATGCTAGCGGTCATCCCGGACAAGCCGAGCTTCGGGAACAGCTCCAACCAGTCGGCCGCCAGTCCTGTCGCCGGTTGCGCCGCAGGCAAGACCTCTGGCTCGGCAGATGCAGCGCGCTCTACCGCGTCAAAATCATAATCAAACGACTCTGCATCCATCTCGACATAGTCGTAGTCGCCCAGCGGCGGCTCATCGTCATCCGTATCGGCGGACGGAGCCGGCTGCTCAATCAGTTGCGACTCAGGCTCTGCAGCTTGTGGCGGCTCGGCTGTTAGCGTGACGGACTCTGCCGCAGCAACGACAGGCTCTGCGACTTCTGTAACAGGCTCAGCCGTTTGAGCAACAGGCAGATTGACCTGCTCTTCCCAGGGCAGATCCACCACAGGCGCGGATGCTACAGGGGCAGCTGTCGCTTCAGCCAGCGAAGGCTGCGCAGCGGGTCCGCTGACCACTTCCGGTGCGGGCGGCAGGACTGCCACAGGCGCTTCAGGCGCTGCTACCGGCACTACAGGTGCAACTTCAACTACAGGAGTCGGCGGCGCAGGCAGAACCGCAACAGGAATGCTCACCGGTGACGGGATAGCCGCACCGGCCACTGGGTTGGTCGCGGGATCAGCAGTGGCCTGGCTAATCCCCAACGGCTTTAGCGCAACTCTCGGCGTATCGTGGGTATCCGCCGGGCGGAATGCCAACATACGCAACAGCACCATCTCAAAGCCGCTACGTGGGTCGGGCGACAACGGTAAATCGCGTCGCCCAATCAAGCCCATCTGATAATAAAACTGCACATCTTCGCCAGGGAGAACCCTGGCCAGTTCAAGCACTCGCTCACGATCCCCCTGACCGTTATCCACGGCCTCGGGCAGCGCTTGGGCAATGGCCACTCGGTGCAGTACGTTGAGCATCTCGGACAAAACGCCATTCCAGTCAGGCCCCTGCTCAGCCAGATGACGCACAGCCTCAATCAAAGCGCGCGCATCGCCCTCCAGCAGGGCGTGTAGCACACCGTAGACCTGGCCATGGTCGAGGGTGCCAAGCATGGCGCGCACATCGGCGGCCAGCACCTTACCCTCACCAAAAGCAATCGCCTGGTCGGTCAGACTCATGGCATCGCGCATCGAGCCATCGGCCGCACGGCCGAGCAACCAGAGTGCGTCATTTTCGAACGGGATGTTTTCCGCAGCCAAGACATGGGTGAGGTGATCGACCACCCGCTCCGGCGGCATGTTCTTCAGTGAGAACTGCAGGCAGCGCGACAACACCGTGACCGGCAGCTTCTGCGGATCCGTGGTCGCCAGGAGGAATTTGACGTGGGGCGGTGGTTCTTCCAGGGTCTTCAGCAGCGCATTGAAGGAGCTGGTTGAGAGCATGTGTACTTCGTCGATCAGGTAGACCTTGAAGCGTCCACGGCTCGGCGAATACTGCACGTTGTCGAGCAACTCGCGAGTGTCTTCAACCTTGGTACGGCTGGCAGCATCGACTTCGATCAAGTCAATAAAACGCCCCTCATCAATCTCTTTGCAAATCGAGCAAACACCGCAAGGGGTCGAGCTGATGCCGGTCTCGCAATTCAGGCACTTGGCAATAATCCGCGCAATCGTGGTCTTGCCTACACCACGGGTGCCCGTGAACAAATAGGCATGGTGCAGTCGTTGGCTATCGAGCGCATTGATCAGCGCCTTGAGCACATGCGTCTGGCCAACCATTTCGTTGAACGAGCGCGGACGCCACTTGCGTGCAAGAACCTGATAACTCATCGAAACCCGTCACGAGAGGAAAGCAAAAAAGTGGGGCTAATCCTAACGGAGCATGGGGCAAATTGCATCCAATGCGCAGCCTACGAATGGCCAACCTGCAGTATTGCTTGCAAATAAACTGGCGAAAAATTAGCCAGACGGGTATCATCCGCATCGTTCGTACCACGCTGTAAGTCAATCAGGCCTTTTGGCCCCCTCGATGGTTTCCAGGTAAGAGCGCATAACCCACGGGTAATGCCGCACAGCTCTAACCCATATCCCAACCTGCTGACTGATCTGGCCGTCCCGCGCAAGCGCTGACTCAAGCCCGCCTCCGACGTACCGACCCGCACAACGTGTCCGCTGTGGAACTTGTGCGCGCAGTCCAGCTCCTATCTACACATGCAATCGACTACTTACGTCGACAGCCTGGAGCTTTATTTAGCGCAATGACGCGCCTGTTGTTTTAGGAAGTACCCAAAAATGAATACCCAACACCAAATTCAGGATGCTATTCGCACCCTATCGAGTGCATTTGCACCTTTTGACTGCCGCATCCTAGCCGCCCGCAAAGGTAGCTTCAGCTTTACCATCGTCAACGATGCAGGCATCGCCAAGCACAGTCAGCGCCTCTATCCCGGCCAGTACAGTGGCGCGCACCTGGAACAAGTCATCGAACGCGCTCGGCAGTCACTGACTGCTTGATTAGCAAGATTCACGAACCATCGAGCATCTAAGGGGTCAGAAGTGATCACCCTCTGGATGGAGCATGGTCATGGACAAGATTAACCGCGAACTCGTTGAGCAACTGTTTACCCCGCTGCGCGTCATATTCAGCCCTCCCCGCCCAGACGGTGGGGTTGTGCTCTCTTTGCTGGATGCAAACGAAGCCACTGCATACAGCCGTGTGCTGAGCGCAGCCCAACTGACCGACACGCAAGCGTTCGCTCAAAGCCTTGAAGATATTCGCCTAGAGCTTGCAATGCGCTCGGGCAGCATTCCTGCAGACATGCGTAAAGCATTAAAGGAACAGGACAGCGTGCTTAGCTACCACACACACTAAAAGCTCTTTGTGCCCTAGTTTCAGTAGGGCCTCCAACGCCTGCATTACCGGGGCCCTCTGAGTGGTTTCAGGAAGCGGTGCAAATGGAGCCGCAGCCAAAGACTCCAATTGCTGCTGACGCAACCAGGAAGCCCAGATAGCGAGCCTTCTTCCTCCCGACTCCCACTCGCCACACAGGCGCCCAACCGACGGCTTAATGCCTTGGAATGCTTCGGTGAAAAGCCGCTGAACTTGCAGCAAAAGCTCGCGCCCACGGATCAACGCTTCGCGCCTACAGCGGGCCTGGGGAGAACGCCGAATTTCCCTGCGATGAAACAACGAACAAACGACGTCAAGTACCACAGCTCGGAAGTAATAGACCGAGTGGAGTGAAAATAGAAGATAAGAAGGGATGCTGGACATCGGTTGTATCACCCCGTGTACCACCGCGTGGTTTGGAGTGAGAAACCTTTACGAATCAACCAGTTTAGTAACTGGAGGCAACCCTACCAGCCACACCTCGGCACACGATGTCACCGCTGCGGCTGCTCCCTTCCAGGCCTGACCGGGTTCACGGCTGATCGTTGCGAGGGGACCGGCAGGGCCACCATAACGCAGCTCGACTGAAGCGAGCCGCGCCATTGTACTGGCTTGAGTTGAAGTTACAACCGTTTCAAGCACTTAGACCATTAAAATGCACGTGACTTAGACACGAAACCGACCAACCAGCTTACTCAAACCATGCGACAACTCAGATAGTCGCTGACTGGCTTCTGCACTCTGCTCAGAGGTTTGAGCCGCCTCATTCGACAGGTCTCGAATGTCACTGATGTTGCGCGCAATTTCTTCAGTAACACTGCTCTGCTCTTCACAGGCAGTAGCGATTTGTGCAGTCATATCATTGATGCGCTGAACAGAATTACTGGTATCAGTCAGCGCCTGATCCACCCCAGCTGCCTGCTCAACACTTTGCCTTGCCTTACTGCTCCCGGAGTGTGTGGCCTTAACCGCATTCTGCACGCCGATTTGAAGGCGCTCGATCATTACCTGGATGTCCTTAGTAGACTCCTGCGTACGCGCCGCTAATGCACGCACCTCATCAGCAACAACCGCAAAACCGCGCCCCTGCTCTCCAGCGCGTGCAGCTTCTATGGCCGCATTGAGGGCTAACAAGTTGGTTTGCTCTGCAATACCTCGAATAACAGCCAATACAGCACCGATATTTGATGCCTCTTGCTCAAGCGCCTGAATGGTCAACGACGCACTTTCCACCTCTTGCGCGAGCTGGCGAATTGAGTTGATCGTGGCACTGACCACTTCTGCACCCTCGCGTGACTGGACCTCCGCACCACGCGCAGCATCAGCTGCATTTTGCGCATTACGCGCGACTTCATTCACTGCTGAGCTCATCTCGGTTGCAGCTGTGCTGACCTGATCGACTGCAGCATGCTCACTACTAATCAACCGATCATTGGCTGCAGCTAATCCAGCAAGATTCTGCGCAGAGCTTTCAACCTCACCGGTAACCCTTCCCACCTCTTTGATTAGCGGTTGTAATTTATCGAGAAAGCGATTGAACGCGTGACTCAGCTTACCGAGCTCATCACTCGACAAGACATCCAGGCGCACTCGGAGATCACCATCGCCATCAGCGATCTGCTCGATACGATTCAAAAGTTTGTGCAGCGGTCCAGTGACCAGAATTGGAAAGCCCACCACCAGCACCAGACAGACCCCTAAACCGATAGCAATAATGACGCCCTGCTGCCAGCTTAATGTCTCACCCAATTTGATAGCGGCAAGCCCTTCAGCATTAGCCGCTGCATCATCCATTTCACCCAACTTATCAATAGCTGTACGCATCGATTCAAACTGTTCTTCACTGCCGCCAAAACTCAACTCGCTGGCAGCTTGGGGGTCACTGGTTGCTAACTGCATTACCTTTTGAGACGTGGCCTTCCATTGCTCGAAACCCTTATCAAACTCTGCAACCAATTGCATTGCCTCTCGACCCGGCTGCATATCTGCGAATTTATGTACTCGCTCGTAAGCCTGCTGCAGATTTTCTGAGTGCGATGCATTCAAAGCCTCAGCATGCGCCCCCGAACCCTCATCAAGTAAGCTGCGCTCAGCAACAAAGGCTTGATAAAGATCACGATCAGCATTTAGAAGCAGGCTGATACCTGGCAAAAACCGATTAGTCAGTTTCGTGCTTGAATCTGCAACCTGGGTAATGCCTCGCATTCCCAAGGCGCCCATCGAAACCAACAAAATCGCCAGCAACATAATCGGTAGCGCAATCTTCCAACGAAACCCTAAATTCGCGAAGGCACGAAGCATGCTGGTTCTCCAAGAGAATTGCCAAGTAGCATCAGCATAGACTACTGACGCCAGATCGGATAAAGCGCCAGTTTCACTTCAACGACCTATGCCGTTCCGCGATACGATCTAAACCACTATCCATACAACCAAGGAGCAGACCATGGCTATAACCAAAGAACAGCTAATCAGCGACATTGCCGAGGCCATAGACACACCGAAAAGCACTGTGCGCGCAGCACTGGAACAGTTAAGTGAAATTGTTAGCGACGCACTGGAGAACAGTGACGAAATCACACTACCGGGTATCGGTAAGCTAAAAGTGAGTGAGCGCCCCGCTCGCACCGGCCGCAACCCTCAAACGGGACAAACCTTGCAAATCGCAGCAAAAAAAGTCGTTAAGTTTGTACCGGCAAAAGCGCTGAGTGACGCCATCAATTGAAGGGCCAGGTGCGCTCGATGAGCGCACCTTGAGTTTCGTAAATATTACTCATAGCCACGCCCTGTTTAGTTGCCTATAAAAGGCTGCCCTGGG
>TARA_R110002072_G_scaffold232309_1_pt1 | contig 54218 bp, 40 predicted proteins | sample TARA_R110002072 | Tara Oceans TARA_R110002072 (sample SAMEA4397118) | marine metagenome | biome: Polar Biome; feature: [SRF] surface water layer (ENVO:00010504); material: water (ENVO:00002006), including particulate matter (ENVO:01000060) such as... | depth 5 m | reverse complement strand
TAACATCTCCAATTCTGACCTCGGAAGTGATGGCTTGTCCACTTTCATTGACACCTCTTGAAATTGCAATGTGCGAGTGTTCATCAATGATTCCTGATGTGACGAACTTTCCTTTCGCATCAATAACAATTGCGTTGTTTGGTTTTCTATAATTACCAGTTCCGAGGAAATCAATCTTACCATCTTTCAAAACTAGGGTGGCATTTTTTAGAATGCCTTCGTCTTCATTCGTCCAAAGAGTCGCGTTTTCAATAACAATAGTTTGTCTTTCAGGGATAGAATCAAATCCATAAGCCATGTTTGGTAGCCAAGAATAGTTCAGCGTGTCTTTTACTGAGGATTCAATTTTTTTCTTTTTCTCTTCTCCTTTTTTTGTTTTTACCGCTGTCCATTTCACCCATTCACCCGTAGGCAACAATCCTTCACCCTCAAACACGCCAAATTTTGAGTTACTTTTACCCTGCAATGTGATACTTCCATTCCATGAAGTATCTGAGATATTGAATTGCAATGTAATATTATTTTCTATGCTAATTACTTTCATATTGACCGTAGAATCTTTGGCTATTTCTTCGTTTTGATATTGGTAAGTCAGCTTACCAGAATACTTTTTCGAATTTCCTTTGATATCAACAGCAAATTTTTTCTCTTTGATAATAAGGTTATACTTTCCTGCGATATCAGAATTCACACTAGTTGTAAATACCTTTTGCTTCCCTAATATCCATGATTCTAACACGGATGCGCTTTCCTTTAAGGGATTTTTATCGTAGATGATGAAACTTGCAAGCTTACCTACGTCAAGAGTTCCAACAGTTTCCGATACTCCTGCTGTTTTGGCTGGCTGAACTGTTAATGCATTCAGTGCGTCTTCAATGGAGAGACCATGCTGTATAGCTGAGCGTAGATTTGACCAAAAATCTTTAGCCGTTTTTTGCCCAATTGAAGACAAGCAAATGTCAATTCCTTGCTGTTGCAGAATCATCGGATTCATCGGAGCCATTTCCCAATGTTTGAGGTCGCTAAGTGGAATTTGTCTAGACACATAAGGGTTCTCAACATCATATGGTTTTGGAAAGTTGATAGGCAGAATGACAGTTGATGATATATCTTTCAGTTGATGAATAATTTCATATTCATTTCCAGAACCTATGAAGTTAAAAGAAAGATCAAATTCAGAAGCAACTTTCTGAGCACGTAAAATTTCGTATTTGTCATTTGTAGAAAACAAGAGTTGCCCATTCATCTGCGTATTTAAACTTTCCAATGATAAATTTCTTTCGGTATCGTTCTCTCTGTACCAAGCCGCATCATAAAAGGTTTGTCGGAGTAAAGCAATCGATCCCATTTGCGAAGATGGATATGACTGTCTTGATATTCCTTTGCTAAATGAGTAAAAACTGTTTGTTTGTGGCTGGGATAGCAGTGATTTTTCACCTTCTGTTAGTGCTACAAAAGCACCAGTCCCTTGAATAATTCCATCTTTCTGTCGCGTTAAAGCGTAACCGAACCCCATTTTAATGAGTGCTTCATTCTTCTTTTGGTCGGAAATATACAGTAGGTTCGCATCAACCTCTGGATGAATGGCTTCATTCCAGTAAAATGCTCCTTTTTTTGATGATTCATATTGAGGTCTACCGGTATAACCACTTCTTTTCAATTCTGGGAGTCCAATGTTTGAATTTAATTCTATAAACGCTGGGAGAATAATTTTGCCTTCGCAATCTATAACAACTGCATCTTTAGGTGTTTTCACACCCTTACCAATATCTACTATTTTGTCATCCTTGATAAGTAGTGTTGCATGGGTAATCAGTCTTTCGGGTGAAACATAAATCGTTGCATTTTTCAATGCATAGTAGGCAGGGCGGGAAGTTTCCGTACCATTATTTGGCTTTATTTGGGCAAAATTTGAAAATGCCAACAACGCCGAGATAATTAATAAGAGAGTTTTCATGAGTCTAATTCGTTTAAATAGCAATGTGAAAGTATAAAATTGTTGGGACTTCTCATCATTATAAGTTAACAACTCGTCCATTTTCTTAGATTTGCAAATAAAAAAGATATGTACAATGCTTTATTACATTCTCACTCTGGACTTAGGTGGATTGCTTTAATTTTAATTATTGTTGCGATCTTCAATGCCGCAAGGTCAAAAAATTCAGGAAAATACTTGAAAAAAGACAAAATGATTAATCTTTTTGCGATGATTTTTATGCACATTCAATTACTAATTGGTTTAGGATTGTATTTTATTTCCCCAAAAGTAACATTTGCCGAAGGTTGGATGAAAGAGTCGATGACACGGTTCTTTGGAATGGAACATATTCTATTGATGATGATAGCGATTGCCGTTATCACAATGGGCAGAAGCAAAGCCGAAAAAAAGTTAAAAGGTTCTCGAGATAAGCATCGAAAAATAATGATTAGCTATTCTATTGCATTGATTCTTATTCTTGTGTCCATTCCGTGGCCGTTTCGAGAGAATTTAGGTGCTGGATGGATGTAATTTAAGAAGGAATGAGTCAAGGACATGTTGTAGTAGATGATATTGAAGAATCCTGTATTCTTATTTGCGTTATTCCACAAGGAACTTCAGAAACGCAGGCGGAAGAGTATATGGATGAGTTAGAGTTCTTGGCAGTTACTGCAGGGGCAATTTCGAAAAAGAAGTTTTTTCAGAAGCTACCTAAACCAGATTCTAAAACATATTTAGGTAGTGGGAAGCTAGAAGAAGTTCGAATGTACATCAATGCGAATGACATTAAATTTGCCATTTTTGATGATGAGTTGTCTCCTTCACAATTGAGAAATATTGAGCGAATTTTAGAAGTTCGAGTAATGGATAGGAACAATTTAATCCTTGACATTTTTGCTAGTAGAGCCAGAACATCAAGTGCAAAAACGCAAGTTGAATTAGCGAGACTAAAATACATGTTGCCTAGGTTAACTAGGATGTGGACGCACCTTGACCGGGAAAAAGGCGGAATAGGTATGCGAAGTGGAGCTGGAGAGACACAGATTGAGGTTGATAGAAGGTTAATTCAAGATAAAATTGCAGCGCTTCAAAAAAAACTCACGGCAATTGATAAACAAAAGGCTGTTCAACGTGGGAATCGTGGACAATTGGTACGTGTTGCGTTAGTGGGTTATACGAACGTTGGGAAGAGCACTATCATGAATATGTTGAGTAAGTCAAATGTTTTTGCTGAGAATAAATTATTTGCAACCCTTGACACAACTGTTAGGAAGGTGGTCATTGAGAATTTGCCATTTTTATTAGCAGACACGGTTGGTTTTATTCGAAAATTGCCTCATCAATTGGTTGATTCGTTTAAATCTACATTGGATGAGGTCAGGGAATCAGATCTTTTGGTTCATGTTTTAGACATTGCACATCCTAATTTTGAAGACCATTACAAAGTGGTATGTGATACGCTTGCGGAAATTGATAAAACGGACAAACCAACAATTGTTATTTTTAATAAGGTAGATGCTTATAGTTACATAGAGAAAGAAGAGGATGATTTAACTCCATTAGAACCCTTTAATTATTCTTTAGATGATCTAAAGAAAACATGGATGGCTAAATTGAATGACACAAAATGTGTATTTATTTCGGCAATTGACAAAGGGAATATTGAAGAGCTTAAAGCAGTACTTTACAAAGAAGTGAAGTTAATTTTTCAAGAAAGATATCCTTACCACAACTTTTTGTATTAATACAAATAAGACAACCTAAAGTCACCTTATCTGTATCTACTTTAATCTCTTACTAACTGAAGGAAACCATGTCCTTCAATAGTATCCCCTTTAATTCCTGTAGCTTTGTATTTATAGAAATATGTCCCTTCATTTGCTTCAGTCCCCCCTGGTGTTAAGCCATTCCAGCCATCTTGAGTGTTAGGATTCGTAACTAAATCTATGGTTTTTTCATACATTGCGTTCCCCCAACGATTAAGAATAGTCACCTCAATGCTAACTGAGAATTTTGTTTGAATAAAAAACACATCGTTGTCTCCATCGTTATTAGGAGTGAAAATATTTGGTGCTACTGCTTCAGGAGCAGGAAACACACAACTTTCATCATCTTGCACAGCCATTGGGTCATAATTTAATGCTTCAGGATCCATACAACCACATAAAATTATGTCGATATTCAAGAAGGTTGTATCCGAGCATAAATTTGCGTCATATGCAATAAGCATAACTTGAGTAGAGTTCGAATAGACTTGTGATTGACTACTTTCGTTGCTATTACTGAGCGTGTTGGTGTTACCAAAATCCCAGAAGTAGGTGAAGGTATTTAAACTTGTGTTAGAAAAAGTAACACTAAGTGGTGTACAGCCTGCTGTTACATTTGCCGTTAATCCTGCCATTGGTGCTGCAAGTGTATCCACGAAGACACTATCATTGAGTGTACAAACATCATCCGACACAGTAAAGTAATACCATCCACTAGGCAAACTATCCATAGCAGTACCATTCACATCATAAGGTCCAGGTATAGTATCTGGTCCTGTCCAATTATAATTTGCCAACCCTAACACTTGGGTTTGACCCGATACAAATGCTTGAACCACACCAGTTGGGCGACAATTCGGCATCTGTATAAATCCTGTTGGCATAGAAGTTACAGAATCAATAGAAAGTGTTTGGTTAACAATAACCGTTAAGGTATCTTCATTCGTGAAACCGCAGAAGTCAGTAATGGTGACATAATAGTCTATGGAACCATTTACATTGGCGGGCACCGTTAATGTGCTATTGGTATCATTGGGAGAAGTATTCCATTGATAGGTGTAAGGGACGACTCCGTTCATGCCTACAGAAAATACGTCGATTGAATCTTGTAAACAGAAAATAGCTGTATCCTGAGCCATAATGGACACATTCGGTTGGTCGAACAACCAAATAGTTCCGACCGTTACAATTGTATCTCCCGAAGGAAGAACATTAGTAACTGTTAAAATAACACTTTCAAATCCTTCAAAAAATCCATCTTGGAAGGCCGAGAAAGGGATAATAACTTGAGTAGAGTCGGGTAAGAATAGAACAGAGTCGGGAATTAAAGTGTAATCGACACCATTTGTAGCTGTCCCTGTAATAGCTACGTCCACATAAAGGGAATCACCTGATTGACATGAAGGACGCGTAAAGATAAAATCAGCATCGGTTCCACAACCTTCAAATATAACAGAATCTCCAAATAAACTTGGGTCAATGTTGGTTACCAATGATAAATCAACGGGTACTGCTTGGAAGCTTCCTCCTTCAAGAAAAACACCTGTGTCTAAAATACCATCTTGTGCATCTGCAATAGCAAATTTAAAATTATAGGTAGAATCACAAATTACATCAAAACGGATTTCAATGGGAACTGTAAAACCATTGTATTGATGCCCAACTGGAGTTCCAATGTAATATTGAGGATTTAATCCTGGGTGAATAGTAGAAATTGTAATGGGCTCTGTTGTTCCTGGAACTAAGGCAAGGTTTTGAACATTGTAATTTCCTCCAGCCGGGTTAGGTCCTGAAATATAAAAACCAAACGCATCATTAAATTGGGTATTTACATAGGTTAGATATTCTTCTGAAGCAAAAACGAAACGGAAGATGACAACATCGCCTGTTGGAACAAAATCAAATTCTAATACGGCAGCATCAAAAGTTGAATTTATCAACCCTGCATTTGGATTTGAAGTCACGGATTGAGCGGTTGCTAAAACATCAGCATCACCAGTTCCGCCAAGATCAGTGTCAGGATTTCCTGGAGGAGAAATACTAACAACAGTTCCAGATGACATAACAACTCCTGAATCTAGACCAATGTTAGATCCATTCGCATCAAAGAAACCAATCTGTGAGGAAGCTCCCGTGAAAGTAATATTAGAGGTTACCAATCCCGGTCCAATTAGAGTATTTGTCACTAAGCTGGTAGGCGTTGGTGTGTCGTCAATTATTATTTGCCCAAAGCTTATTGAACTAAAAAGAACGGAAAGAAATAATAGGGATAAAATTCTCATTTTCATAAAATTGTAGTTTCTAATGATGATAAGACTTCCATTCTCCAATAAAAGTTGCATTACTTATCATTTATATGACGAATATAGCGTGTTTTTTACAAATAATGCCGATTTTTGAGGAGTTCAAATAAAAAAACAATGGAAGCAACACAAAAATACATTTCAGAAAATAAAAAACGGTTCGTTGATGAATTAATTGATTTATTAAAGATACCATCTGTATCTGCGAACCCTAATTATGCAAAAGATGTAAAAAAGACGGCTGAAATGGTCGCTCTTAGACTCAAAGAAGCAGGAGCTGAAAATGTTGAAGTTTGTGAAACTGCTGGACACCCTATTGTTTATGCAGATAAAATAATAAATGCAGAATTGCCAACCGTATTAGTGTATGGTCATTATGATGTGCAACCTGCCGATCCAATTGGTTTATGGGATAGCCCTGCTTTTGAGCCTGTGATAAAGCCAACAGAAATTCACCCGGAAGGGGCAATTTTTGCTCGTGGAGCATGCGATGACAAAGGGCAAATGTATATGCATGTTAAGGCGTTTGAGGCCATGATGATTGCGGATGAACTTCCTTGCAATGTGAAGTTTATGATTGAGGGTGAAGAAGAAGTGGGGAGTGAAAATTTGGGCGTTTTTGTTCAGAATAATCATGAACGCTTAACAGCAGATGTGATTTTGGTTTCTGATACAGGAATGCTAGCAAATGATGTTCCGTCAATTACAACTGGGTTGAGAGGGTTGAGTTATGTGGAGGTTGAAGTGACAGGTCCCAATCGAGATTTGCACTCAGGATTGTATGGAGGTTGCGTGGCAAATCCAATTAACATTCTGGCAAAAATGATTGCTTCGTTGCACGATGAAGATAATAAAATTACTGTTCCAGGCTTTTATGATAAGGTGGTAAATTTGACAGATGCAGAAAGAGCAGAAATGGCGAAAGCCCCATTTAGTAAAGAAGCATATTGCAAAGCGTTGGATATTGATGAGGTGATGGGAGAAACAGGTTATTCAACAATGGAACGTGGTTCTATCCGCCCTACATTGGATGTAAACGGTATTTGGGGTGGATATACGGGAGAAGGAGCAAAGACAGTAATTGCATCGCAGGCATTTGCGAAAATTTCAATGCGTTTAGTTCCAGATCAGAATCCAGAGGAAATTACAAACCTCTTTTTAGAACATTTTGAATCAATTGCACCAGCAGGGACAAAAGTTAAAGTTACTCCTCACCATGGAGGTGAACCTGCCGTAACTCCTATAGATTCTATTGGATATAAAGCAGCAAGTGTTGCTTATGAAAAAACTTTTGATAAAAAACCTATTCCAGTGAGAAGTGGCGGTTCAATTCCAATCGTTGCAATGTTTGAGAAAGAATTAGGCCTAAAATCCATATTAATGGGCTTTGGATTAGACAGTGATGCTATCCATTCTCCAAATGAACACTTTGGTTTGTTTAATTTCTACAAAGGAATTGAAACTATTCCGCATTTTTTCGTTGCATATACTGAGTTAATGAAGAACAACTAATTTTTCAGATAAAAATAACACCATGAGCAAAATAATTATCCTCCTTTTCGCTTTCTTTTTAGCTACATCTTGCACTTTTTATGAGCCGGAATTCAAAGGAGGGGAGAGCTTTAAAGTTGGCAAATTAGAAGGCAAAGAATTACAAGTAACTGTGGGTGCCGACATCTACAATGAAAATGGATTTGCACTAAAAGTGAAGCCTTCAACTCTAGATTTATACATTGAAGATCAATACATGGGCAAAGTTCATTTGGACAAAAAAGTAAGAATGAAACGAAAGTCTATAACTCGAGTAGCTGCTCCATTGACACTTACTCTTGCAGATGGAGCAATGTTTAAAGTGCTTGGACTTGCTAATAAAGACAAATTGAAAATTCGTTTATCAGGTCAGGTGAAAGCCGGAGCTCTATTTATTTCAAAAAAAATAGACGTCAACGAAGAAAAAACGATTGATGGCGTTAAAAGCTTACGATCTAAAATAGGATTATAAATTTCAAGTACGAATTCTTATATCTTGTGCAGTCACAAGTTGAATTAAGTTTAAAAAAGTACAATAATATGCGGTTTGACAGCCATCCAAATAAATTGACACATTCTATTTGGGCAGAAAGAAAAGTGAAAGTATTGGATAAGCAATGTTTTACAAAAGGAATCACAACCTGTTCACAAATTCAATCAACAACTTTGTAATATCCTCGTATTCACTAAAACTCAGCTCTTCATAAGTGTCAAAAATATCATGGTAGTGTTTGTTTGGTCCCATTGTATAGATAAAGAATGCAGGCACTCCTTTTTCGGTAAACCAGTAATGATCAGAATTAGCAGCTGGACCACGAAGATTAACTTTTGTGAGTAAGTCAAATTCTTTATTGATTTTTTGAAGTAGTTCAAACTCTTTTTTGAATAAGGTTCCATTGACAGTTGTGATTCCGTGCTCTCCACTTCCCATGATGTCTAGATTAACCAAAAATTTAATCTTCTTTAATTTCAGAAGGGGGTGTTCAGTGTAATATTTTGAACCAACTAGTCCTGCTTCTTCACCAGCAAAGGCAATGAATAATATATTATATTTTGAAGGATGCTCTTTGAAGTACTTCGCCATAGTTAGTAACATTGCCGTACCTGACGCGTTGTCATTTGCACCTGGGAAATAGGTGTTTTCGCCCATTCTACCGAGATGGTCGTAATGAGCAGTAAAGACAATCGTTTCTTTGCACTTTTTCTTCGCTGGTAAATAGGCAATCACATTTTGAGTTTGGTAATTTTGAATCACTTTAGCATCCACGTTCATTTCTAGTTGAACTCCTTTTTGGTAAATTGAATCTTGTATTTGAAAATAAGGGTAAAACAACTGTTCTCTACCAACAGACCAAGTAAATTTCGTATTGACAATTTCTGCAATAGGCATTAATTGCGCAATTTCTCTTACTATTGAGCGAATCTTATTCAAGGAATCCTTAGTTGCATTGAGAAAATTAAACACTATAATTTGTGTGTTTGGTTTGTTCAGCATGTCACCAATTATGCCACGCATATAATCTAGATCAAGGATTTGTTCAGTATTGACTTCTTTAGGTTGCAGAGAAAATTTCCCTCCTCTAGAACTTGGGTCAATCGAAAAATGGAATCCTGGTGTAAATGATTTTTCACCCTGACTTAAGCTCATTTCTCCTGGAAAAGTGTTGACGGACAATTGAAATGGCTGATAGAATCCTTTTCCATAAGGTTCAGCGCCAATTTTCTTGAATTCTTTCACTAAATAATTTGCCGCAATTGAATCCCCTTTATTTACATAACCTCGACCATGAAATTCTGGAGAACATAATTGCTCCGTTATTCTTCGAATTTCACCTATCTGAGAATTGGAATTAACAGAAATGAAAAGAAAAAAGAAAAAAAGAAATTTACGCATATCTTCGATTCACAAAAGCAACAAACTCTGTAACGGTTTCTTCTTCTACTTCCCATGAGTGGGTAGATGCCAAATCATTTATTTTAGAATTTGCTTCAGCCATATCGTTTTGTGCGTCGAGTATTTTAATTGCTTCATTAAAAGACTCACTCGATCCATCAAATAAATCATTGATGAAACGCAATTTCTCGTTTAAACCAAAAGCACCAATCAAAGAGTCGATTTTTGTTCCAATAGATAAGGAATGTTTTGATTGGTCAGATAAATTTAATTGGTCAACAAAAGAGGCACTATTTTCAGAATCATTGTCTTGAGTAGGGACCATATTCTCTTCAATAATTTCCTGAATTGTTTCTTTCTGTTCGGAAAGATCTCCCATAATTTTTTGAATTGAAGGGGGAGTTTCAATTGCTATTTCTTTCTCGGTTAATTCAATAGCTGTAGTGTCTTCTTCTATCACATCCTCTTCTTCAGATAGTGGATTCCAATCAAATGGAGAGTCTGGAGTAGCCATGTCATCCACTTTAGCACTGTCAGAACTCGTATTATCTATCAAATTTGTGGCTAAAGAGTCCATGTTGGATGCTGAGAAACTCGAAGCCTCTTCCTCGTATGCTTTGTATTTCAAAATAATAGATCGTTCATGAAGAGATCTTGTACACTCTTCTAAATCAGTCAATTCTGAAAGCGATAATTCTCCTTTTTCTAATTTTTCAATCAAGTTTGTAACTTCACTGATTTGCTTTTTGTATAACTTTAAATTTTCCATTACTCTAACTTGATTGACTTTTCAACATTTTAAACAAGTTGCTAACGAAGTCACTTTTCATAGTGACAAAATAACGAACTTGGTCATCAAAGTTACCGAAGAATTTTAAGTTAGAAAATATTTTCATTTCTTTTTCTCTTCGTAGTAATGTTAATAACCTTGATAGTATGAGTATGTTTTTAGAGCATTTCCCAGATGATAATAAACAACACGGTTGGGTAGAGGTTGTTTGTGGGTCTATGTTTTCTGGAAAAACAGAAGAGTTAATCCGTCGATTGAAGCGAGCAGAATTTGCCAACCAAAAGTTGTTGCTTGTTAAGCCTACTATCGATGATAGATATCACAAAGAGGATGTTGTTAGCCATCAAGGAACTTCTTTCAACGCTATTGCTGTAAAAAATGCCAACGCAATTCTTGATATATGGAGAAAAGAAAAAGTAGTAGCTATCGATGAAGCACAATTTTTTGATGAAGGAATTATTGACGTTTGTAATTATCTTGCTCAAAAAGGAGTTCGAGTAATTGTCGCAGGACTCGATATGGATTTTCAAGGCGTTCCATTTGGGCCGATGCCTCACTTGTTGAGTATTGCCGAATATGTGACTAAAGTTCACGCAATTTGCCTATCTTGTGGTAACTTAGCACAGTTCTCTCATAGGACAGTAGATGACAAAGAGCAAGTGATGGTGGGAGCTGTCGAAGAATACAAGCCTCTTTGTCGATCATGCTTCAATAAAATTGCACATTGAAACTAAATTATTCATACCAACAAATAGCTTCATTAATTTCCTCAGAAACAACTAATCATTCGACCATTATTTATACTGTCGAATATGATTCCAGGAGAATTTTGAATGGAGAGAACACTCTCTTCTTGGCATTAAGTGGCAATTTTAGAAATGGGCATGAATTCATTGCTGATGCTTATAAAAAGGGTGTTCGTCATTTTGTAGTTAGTGAGAAGGGATCAACGAAGAACCTGAAAGGTGCATACGAAATTGTTGTAGATGATGTTCTTTTGGCACTCGAGAAACTAGCAATTTTTCATCGAAACAAGTTTAAGTGCCCAGTTATTGCTATTACGGGAAGCAATGGTAAAACAACAGTCAAAGAATGGTTGACATACTTGATTAGTGGAGAAAATAACGTGGCAAGAAGTCCAAAAAGTTACAATTCAACTATAGGTGTTGCTCTTTCTTTACTTCAAATCAATGAGAATACGGATGTAGCCATTATTGAAGTTGGAATTGGTAAAAAAGGGACAATTCAACGAAAATTAGAGATGATTAAACCGACGGATGGAATTTTTACTTCCTTTGGAAAAGCACATAGTGAATTATTTATTTCAGAAGAAGAGAAGCTGAATGAGAAATTAATTTTATTCAAAGATGTAAATTCTTTTATCTATTCAAAAAGCATCAGTAAATTAAAAGTAGAAAATGGTACACCAATTGCAATTGCTGATTATGAGGAATTTCTAAAAAAGTTTAATTTAAAAGACTATACAAGTCAACAGAATGTGTGTTTAGCTATTGCAATGAGTTTGCGTTTAGGAATTTCAAAGAGAGAATTAGTTGAGAGAATGAAAGATCTTTCACCTTTGGCGTTAAGATTAGAAAGTTTTGACGGCGTTAATGGGAATACCATAATCAATGATACATATAACCTGGATTTAGACTCTTTGGAGAACTCACTCTCGTATCAATTGGCAAATTGCAACGGGAAAGATCGAGTGGTAATTATAGGTATGCATAAGCGTAATAAAAGCCTAGAAAAAGCAATTAAAAAACAAATCGAAAATTTTGGGCCCATAGATTTAAAGTTTCAACTTCCAGAGGGAAAAGCAATCATCAATGTCAAAAACACATCCATTTTGATAAAAGGTACACGCCAGGCAAAAATGGAGATTCTAGCACAACAATTGAAGCAACAAAACCATCAAACATATTTGGAAATTGATTTGAAAGCTATTCGGCACAACATTAATTATTTTAAGTCTAAAATAGAGAACTCTACCAAATTACTGTGTATGGTTAAAGCGTCTTCTTATGGTTCAGATGCAAAAACAATGGGATTATTCTTAGAACAAATTGGGGTTGATTATCTCGGTGTTGCCTATGTTAATGAAGGAGTTGAGTTGAGGAATAAAGGTGTAAAATTGCCTATCCTCGTAATGAATTGTGAAGAACAGTCGTTTTCAGAATGCATTGACAATCAGCTCGAACCAGCTATTTTTTCACTGAAACAACTAGACTCTTTTATTCGGCAGTTGATTGGGTTCCAAAAATTAAATTACCCAATACATTTAAAATTAGAGACAGGAATGAAGCGTTTGGGCTTTGAGAAAAGCGAAATTTCTGAACTTATAAGTAGTATTAAAAGTCAGCCCGAAATACATGTGCAAAGCATTTACTCTCATTTAGCGGAAAGTGATGTTGTTGATTCTGATTTTACAAGGGGACAATTGAAAACGTTTGAAAAACTTAGTGCTAAAATTCAAGAAGAAATGCCCTATCCAATTCTTAGGCATTTGTTAAATTCTGAGGGAATTATTAACTATTCTTCGGCTCAATTTGACATGGTTCGCCTGGGGATCGGAATGTATGGGGTAACTGAGAATACAAGTTTACGCCAATCTATTTCTTGGATAAGCAAAGTTTCACAAGTCAAAAAACTGAGTAAAGGCGAATCTGTAGGGTATGGACGTTCTTTTGTCGCTACGAATGAGATGACCATTGCCATTGTACCAATCGGTTATGCTGACGGGTTGAGAAGAAGTCTATCTCAAGGTGTTGGTGGCGTTTATATTCAAAATGATTATTGCCCCATAGTGGGTAACGTTTGCATGGACATGATTATGGTTGATGTTACTCAGAAAGAAATAGGCGAGGGCTGTGAAGTCGAAATTATTGGAAAACATCAATCCGTGCGAGATATAGCAAAAAAGATGAACACAATTCCCTATGAGGTAATGACGAGTTTTTCTAGTCGATTACATCGTATATATTTAGCGTAGTTAAATTTTAATGTCTTAAAAATTAAGACTATAGTATGAAATTTTGATTTTTTAACAAAAAAATGATAATGATATGTGCAGAACTGATAGTAATACTATTATATTTGCACGTATAAATTGTTTTATGAAAAATCTTCAAATCCAAATTGACATCAGTACAGAGTTGTACACTAAAAATCCAGATTCTTCAGTGTTAGGGCGTAAAATCATTTCAAATAGTATTGAGATGATTTATGAGATCGGTTTTGAATCTTTTACGTTTAAAAAGTTAGGATTGAAAATAAATTCTCCAGAAAGTTCTATATACAGGTATTTTAACAACAAACATAGCTTATTAATATACCTTACAAGTTGGTATTGGACATGGACAGAATATCGCTTGGTTTTTGCTACAACTAATGTTGATTGTCCAGAAAACAGACTGAAAAAGTGCATCGATATTTTAACACAGCCTGTTGAAGTGGACGATGATATCTCTTATGTAAATGAAGTTTTGTTGAGCGAAATAATTTTTTCAGAATCAATAAAGGCATATCACACTAAGAATGTAGGTGAAAAAAATAAGATAGGAAGTTTTAAAGCGTATAAGAATGTTGTTCAACGAGTAAGCGATATTGTATTGGAAATTAAACCAGGGTTTAATTATCCTCATATGCTTATTTCTACAGTGATTGAAGGTGCTCATCAGCAAAAGTATTTTGCAGAACATTTACCTCGATTGACTGATAGAACTGAAGACAAAAAAGCGATTACCTCATTTTACTCAAAATTAGTTTGGAATTTTTTTAAATAGAGTTTTTTTAACAATATTATAAAATGGAAGAAGCAAATAAAAAAAGAATAAGCCCGAGTCAGCGGTTTTGGAGATTACTTAAGCCAGACGCGAAAGAAGTGCGAAATATTCACATTTACTCCATATTTAGTGGTTTAATAAGTCTGTCTTTACCTTTAGGAATTCAATCAATAGTTAACCTCATTCAAGGTGGACAAATGAGCACTTCTTGGATTATCTTAGTTGTTTTTGTTGTGTTAGGGATAATTATTACTGGGGTGCTTCAAATTTATCAATTGAGAATAACGGAGAATTTACAGCAAAAAATATTTACACGTGCTGCCTTTGAGTTTTCATATCGAATTCCTCAAATTCGAATGGAAGCCTTATATCGACAATACGCTCCAGAGTTGATGAATCGGTTTTTTGATATTGTATCTGTGCAAAAAGGTTTGTCAAAAATCCTCATTGATTTCTCTACTGCATTTTTTATAGTGGTATTTAGTTTATTGCTACTTTCTTTTTATCATCCATTTTTCATTTTGTTCAACATTGTCCTACTTCTATTGATATATGCAATATTCAAATTCACAGCGCAAAGCGGAATGAGCAGTAGTCTTGAAGAATCAAAAAATAAATACAGGGTAGCTCATTGGTTAGAAGAACTTTCTCGAACCGCAATAACGTTTAAATTAGCAGGAAAGTCAGATTACCCCTTAGAGAAAACAGATAGACGTGTTGAAGGTTATTTGAGTGCTCGTGAGGTTCACTTTAAAGTCTTGGTTAAGCAATACTCTTTTATGATTGTGTTCAAAGTCATTGTTGCAACTGGGTTACTTGCAATTGGTGGTGTTTTGGTTATGAACCAGCAAATGAATATAGGTCAATTTATTGCAGCAGAAATTATTATTCTTCTAGTTATGGCATCTGTAGAGAAACTGGTTACAAGCGTCGAATCTATTTACGACATATTAACATCACTTGAAAAAATAGGACAAGTGACAGACTTAGAACTTGATAGGACTGATGGAATAGACTTAGAAATTGAAACAAATGACATTGGGATAGAGGTTGAAGTAAACAACGTAAGTTTTACTTTTCCTGATGAAAAAACGAAAACGATTAAAAATATTTCTTTAAATCTTGGTAAAGGGGAAGTAATGGTTGTAACGGGTGGTAGTGGGTCTGGTAAAAGTACATTCTTGCATGTAATTTCTGGACTTTATGAAGTACAGGAAGGGGTGATATCATATAATAAATTACCTATTGGGAATATTTCATTGAATTCTATGCGCGAGCAGATAGGAGATCACATGACCATGGAGCGTTTGTTTGAAGGAACAATTTTAGATAATATTACTTTAGGTAGAGAAATGGCTAATTTTGAGAATGTAAAATGGGCAATAAAAGAACTAGGACTTACTGAATTTATAAAAAGTACCCCTCACGGCTATAATACTATTTTGCAGACACAAGGAAAGGGATTGCCCGAAAGCATTGTTACTAAATTATTATTAGCAAGAAGTATTGCTGCAAGGCCAAAACTATTGCTATTAGAGAATCCTTTCGAGCATATAGAATTGGATGATTGCAGAGATATCATTGACTTTTTGACAGCAAAAGAAAATGGATGGTCAATCGTAACCGTTTCTCCCAACCGATATTTGGCTGAACGATCAGATAAAATTGTTATAATGAAGTCTGGCGAGATTGAGGCAATGGGTACTTATAAACAATTAATAGAGAATCAAAAACTTTAAAATCGACTCAAATGCTTAATATTTCACATCATAAGATAAATCATCTGGTTAACAGAAACAGATATAAGTCCCTTGACAGCGTTGAGAAACGAACATCGGGAAAGGTTCTTTTAAGGTTAGTTGCAGCAACATTCGGACTTTTTTTGCTGATTATGTTTTTGCCATGGACACAGAATATTCAATCCAAAGGAACCGTTACAACACTAAAGCCCGAACAGAGGCCTCAAACTATTCAGTCAGTCATTTCGGGAAGAATAGAAAAATGGTACGTTCAGGAAGGAGATTATGTAAGTAAAGGCGATACCGTTCTGTTTATTTCTGAAATAAAAAATGAATATCTGGACCCTAATCTCTTGGAAAGAACTGAAGATCAAATGAATGCTAAAGAAAGCACTGTTGATTCATATATGAGTAAAATTAAGGCACTTGATAACCAAATCGATGCTTTATTAAATACGAGTGTTGTTAAACGGGAGCAAACGGATAACAAATTAGAACAATCTAGGCTAATGGTTATTAGTGATAGTATAAATTATAACGCATCAAAAATTAACTACAGCATTGCTAAAACACAATATGAACGGATGCAAGAATTGTATAATGGAGGGTTGAAATCATTAACGGACTTAGAGAGAAGAAACCAGACTATGCAAAAAGCGCAAGCAGATATGATTGCCAAAAAAAACAAGATGTTGACAAGTAAAAATAAGGTGATGAATGCACAAGTGGAAAGAATATCTATTCAAGCACAATATAGAGAAAAAATTGCAAAAGCAGAATCTGAAAAATATACCGCATTATCGAACATGTACGATGCTGAAGCAACCGTAACGAAGCTACAGAATCAATTTACCAACTATACTTTACGAACAGGAATGTACTATATCACCGCTCCACAAAATGGCTTTATTACTAAAGCAATACAGTCAGGTTTAGGTGAAACGATAAAAGAAGGAGAGGAAATAGTGAGTATTATGCCTGCCTCCTATGATTTAGCCATAGAGATGTACATCAAGCCCATTGATTTACCATTATTGGAAATAGGGCAGCATGTGAGAATCCAGTTTGACGGATGGCCTGCAATTGTATTCTCAGGGTGGCCAAATACAAGTCATGGAACTTACGGAGGAAATGTTTACGCAATTGACAATTTCATTAGTGAGAATGGAATGTATCGAATTATGGTTGCCCGAGACCCAGAAGATAGTGATTGGCCAGAAGCGTTAAGAGTTGGCGCAGGAACTAGAAATATGGTGTTGCTTAAAGATGTTTCGGTGTGGTATGAATTATGGAGAAAGACAAATGGTTTCCCTCCAGATTATTATAAGAAAAATAAACCAGTAAACACGAAATAATTATTTATGAAACAATCGATTACATATTTGTTTCTTTGTCTCTGCTTTTTTACGATGTCTCAGTCTGATAGCTTAACGGTTTTAAGTTATCAAGACTTTATTGAGATAGTTAAAAAAGACCATCCTTACACGAAACAAGCAGAAATCAGAATTCACGAAGGAGACGCATCATTACTATATGCAAAAGGGGCTTTTGATCCCAAAATTTACACAGATGTAAGTCAGAAATATTTTAACAATAATCAATATTACAGTTTAATTAATGGAGGGCTAAAGATACCAACTTGGTTTGGAATTGAACTAACGGGAGGATACGAGCAAAATCAAGGAGTTTATCTAAATCCTGAAAACAGAAACCCTAATAGCGGCTTGATACATGCGGGAATCTCTCTACCCATAGGTAAAGGATTATTTATCGATGAGCGAAGAGCAGAACTTAAAAAGGCTCGGTTGTTTCAACAAGTTTCAGAAATGGAACAACAAATCATCATGAACGAGCTCATATATAATGCAGGAATAAGTTATTGGAAATGGTTTAAAGCGTACAATAATTTGATGGTATATAATGATGCTTATCAATTGGCAAAAGAAAGGTTTGACGCGGTAAAATTAGGCGCTTATGTTGGTGACCGACCGGCTATTGATACATTAGAAGCAGGAATTCAAGTACAAAACAGAATGCTTGGTCTAAAACAATCAGAAATTGAATTTAAAAATACTACGGCCCTTCTGTCTATTTATTTATGGGCGGAAGGCATAATTCCACTGGAGTTAGCGGAAGGTACAGTTCCTTTATTAGCTAACGCAACTTCTGCTTTAAATACTAATCAACTTTTATTCTCACAAATGGACTCACTTATGCGCAATCACCCTAAGATAAATCAATCTCGCTATATAATAAGTCAATTTGAAATAGATAAGCGTTTTAAAAAGAATCAATTATTACCAACTTTAAACTTAAAATACAACCCTATTACAGAGAATGTGGGAGGTCAATCATTGGCGAATTTCTCTACCAACAATTACACGTGGGGAGTTGAATTTTCTGTGCCTATTTTATTAAGAAAAGAAAGAGGCGCATTGAAATTAGCAGAGTTGAAAATTCAAGATTATAACCTACAGTTAAGTAATCAGCAACAAGTTTTAAGGTATAAAATGATTGCGGCAAAGAATCAATGGATTGGAACAGTAGAACAAGTTGAATTATACACACAGACAGTTAAAGATGCTAACAGTTTACTAAAAGGAGAACGACAATTGTTTGACATTGGAGAAAGTTCTTTATTCATGGTAAATTCGAGAGAAGTTGGGTACATAAAAACCCAATTAAAGTTCATTGAGTTAATGACAAACAATAGACTTGCTGAATTGATGACGATTTATGCGTTAGGGAAACTTTAATTGGGAAAATAAAATTCGTTTTCTCCTATTACACGCAATAAATATTTAAATATCGTCTAGATTAAAACTTAACTAGTTTTACTATCTTTGGTGCAAATTCAAGTTAAAACGATGAAAACACAAAATCAATTAAGCCCATTTAAAAACTTTAAAGATGACATTCCAGCAAGTATAGTGGTATTTCTGGTAGCAATGCCTCTTTGTTTGGGGATTGCTCTCGCATCTGGGGCACCACTTTTTTCTGGGTTAATAAGTGGAATAATTGGAGGAATAGTTGTTGGTGCTTTAAGTAAATCCCCTCTTGGAGTGAGTGGACCAGCCGCCGGTTTAGCTGTCATTGTTCTTAACGCGATCTCTGATCTAGGGGCATTTGATATTTTTCTAGTCGCAGTTATATTAGCTGGTATCATCCAACTTATTATGGGTTTTGCAAAGGCAGGTATTATTGCTTACTTTTTTCCTTCTTCGGTTATCCACGGTATGCTCGCAGGAATAGGAATAATCATTTTTCTAAAGCAAATTCCCCATGCATTTGGTTACGATAGAGACCCAGAAGGTGATTTTGGATTTCAACAAATTGATGGACACAATACCTTCGATGAATTGATACACATGATGAGCTTTATAAGCCCAGGTGTTCTGGTTATTTCATCTGTTTCCTTAGCTATTCTAATTTTATGGAATACAAAACTATTTCAAAAATTCAAATTCACAAAATTAATACAAGGACCTTTAATCGCTGTTATAGTAGGAATAGTTCTTGTTAAAATTTTCGAAAGTATTCCAGAATTGACAATAGATAAAAATCATTTAGTTAATGTACCAGTGCCAGAAAGCGTAAGTGGTTTTTTCAGTAATTTTACTTTACCCAACTTTAAAGCTCTTTCAAATCCGGATGTATATATAACTGCTGTTATTATTGCTGTCGTGGCAAGTTTAGAGACATTGCTGTGTGTTGAGGCTTCAGACAAGCAAGATACCTTGAAAAGAATAACACCAACAAATAGAGAGTTGAAGGCCCAAGGTGTTGGAAATGTCATTGCTGGTTTTATTGGAGGTTTACCAGTCACTCAAGTTATTGTAAGAAGTTCGGCAAATCAACAATCGGGAGGTAAAACGAAAGCATCTACCGTGATTCACGGGTTTTTATTATTAATTAGTATTATCGCTATTCCAAAGGTTTTAAATATGATTCCTCTTGGTGTTTTAGCGGCAATACTTCTTGTTGTGGGTTACAAATTAGCGAAACCTGCTTTATTTAAAAGGATGTACAAAGAAGGTTGGGGACAGTTGATTCCTTTTGTAGTTACTATAGTTGGAATTGTATTGACAGATTTGTTAATGGGTATCGCTATGGGTGTTGCCGTTGCTGTGATTATAATCTTAATCAACAACTTTAAAATTCCATTCAAATTACTCGAAGAAAATTTGGAGGGAGTTGAAACAATTCGAATCAAGTTATCTGAAGACGTTTCGTTCTTGAATAAAGCGTCAATTCTTAAAACGTTAGATCAAATTCCTAATGACGCTTCTATAGTTATTGATGCCGTGAATACGAAGTTCATTCATTTTGACGTCATAGAAATAATAGAAAATTTTGAAATAAGTGCGCAGACAAGAAATATTAATGTTCAAGTGATTGATTTATACAAAGGCAAACAAAAACAACCCATTCAACATTTTACAATTGAGAATAAATAATTATTATTATGAGACCACAAACAAAATTATCGCAAGAAAAACTTACTCCAAAAGAAGCAAAAGAACTTTTAATTGAAGGCAATAAGAGATTCGTACACAATTTAAAAATGATGAGAAACTTGAAAGACCAAGTTCTCGAAACAAGCGAAGGTCAATTTCCTTTTGCTATCGTTCATAGCTGCATTGATTCTAGAGTGCCCATTGAGTTAGTTTTTGATCAAGGAATAGGTTATATATTCAGTTCAAGAGTTGCCGGTAATATCATTAATGAGGATGTTCTCGGCTCAATGGAATATAGCTGTAAAGTTGCTGGTTCAAAAATTGTTGTAGTGATGGGACATACAAAATGTGGGGCTGTGACTGCAGCTTGTCAAGACGTAAAGCTTGGTAATATCACTCCATTGTTGAGTAAAATTCGTCCAGCTGTGGAGTCAATTCAGAAAGATAATTCAGAAATGAATAGTGAAACGATTGAAAAGGTAGCTGTTAAGAACATACAAATGTCAATTTCTAACATTAGAAAAGAAAGCCCAATTCTTGCTGAAATGGAAAGTAAAGGAGAAATAGAAATCGTTGGAGCATTGTATGATGTCACCAATGGACAGGTAAATTTTTTGTAAAGGTGAATAGGCGAGTACTTTCGTTATTTTTGTCTTTATTGCCTTTTTCGTTTCTTGCTCAGCAGGATTTAACGGGAAATTGGTTGATGTATTTCGGAACCAACAGGTTCACAGATAAATGGAGTATTCATACAGAATTCCAATACAGAAATCATACTTTTTCTCCGACAAATCCTGAACAATTATTGTTAAGAACAGGATTAAATTTTCATTATTCTAAAAAAGCAACTGTAACGCTTGGTTACGCTTATGTTCCGTCTTACATTTATGAATCTGAACAGAAAAGCCCTGAAATTGAGGAAAGTAGAATTTGGCAACAATTTATACTTACGAATAGTGTTGGAAGAATAAAATTTGAGCATCGTTATCGATTGGAGCAGCGTTTTATTGGAAATATTTATAAGAATCGATTTAGATATCGCCTAATGCTTTTCATTCCATTGAACAAAAAGAAAATAGAGAAAGGCGCTCTGTTTTTAGGTTTGTATGATGAGGTTTTTGTCAATTCTAAGCAAGTTTTTTTTGATAGAAACAGACTGTATGGTGCTCTTGGCTACCAGTTTACCAAGGACATTGGTTTGCAGGTAGGATATCTTCATCAAAGAGTAAATGGATTTTCTAAAGGGTACTTTCAAATTGGGGCAGTTGTTAACACTGATTTTAGAAAATAAGTACCGTTATCAACGAATATAACACCTTGTTTTTAGTGTATTTCTTCGCCTCTTTTGTGATCTTCTCATAGAACGATTATCTCTTGCGCATTGTTCTTTAATTCGTATCTTTGCGTCCAGAAAAAAACAAAATAAATGAGTTTACTTACAGTCGGTTCAGTTGCTTTTGATGCAATAGAAACCCCATTTGGAAAGACAGATAAAATTATTGGTGGAGCAGGAACGTACATTGCTTTAGCATCTGCATTTTATGACATTGATCAAAAAATTGTATCAGTTGTTGGAGAAGATTTCCCAAAGGAAATGCTAGACCTCTTAGCATCTAAAAATGTTGATCTCGAAGGATTGCAAATCAAACAAGGAGAGAAAACATTTTTCTGGTCTGGAAAATATCACAATGATATGAATTCTCGAGACACATTAATTACCGAATTAAACGTGTTAGAAAATTTTGACCCAATTGTTCCGAAAAGCTACCAGGAAGCGCAATATTTGATGCTAGGAAACTTGAGTCCTCAAGTACAAAGCACGGTTATCGATCGTCTTGAGAAGAGACCGAAACTGGTGGCAATGGATACGATGAATTTTTGGATGGACATCGCAATGGATGATCTGAAAAAAACAATTGCAATGGTTGATTTGTTAATAATCAATGATGAGGAAGCACGCCAATTGTCTGGCGAATATTCTTTATTGAAAGCCGCCAAAGTTATTCGCGCCATGGGGCCCAAGTATTTAATTATTAAGAAAGGAGAGCATGGAGCCTTGCTTTTTCACGAAGAAAATTTATTCTATGCTCCAGCATTGCCTCTCGAAGAGGTTTTTGACCCAACAGGAGCAGGAGATACTTTCGCTGGAGGATTTATGGGATACCTAGCAAGTACAGACGATATTTCATTTGACAATATGAAGCGGGCAATTATCAACGGATCTGCATTAGCATCTTTCTGTTGTGAGAAATTTGGAACAGAACGATTGACGACAATAACAGAACAGGATTTAGAAAACAGAATAGATGAATTTGTCACATTGGCAAATTTTGACATTGTTCAAACAGTTGGATAAGAACTTATTATCATGGAAGAATTGAATTTTTTAGAACAGATAAAAATTCACTCCGAGAGTGAAAACATTTTAGCGGCGAGTAGAGATGTAAATGAACTTCGAACAAAATTTGAAGATTATATTCTCGAAGAAGAAAGAAAAGTGCAAGTTACCGAACTGGAGGCCAAAGATACTCCTGAGACTGAAAGTGCAGCCCTTGAGGTGACAAAGGCTAAAACCGCTGAAATTACTCAATTGAAAGATGAGTTTTACGAAATTTACCAAGTATATAAAGAGAAAAAGAGAGTAATTATTGACGAAAAAAATTCGACAGAAACGAAAAATTTGGGTGAGAAAATGACCCTTATTAACAGATTACGGGAAGTAGTAAGTTCTGAAGAAAATATTGGTGCCGCTTTTGGCTCGCTGAAAGAAATTCAAGAAAAGTGGAAAGAAATTGGAGATATTCCAAGAGATAAAAGAGATGAAATTCAAAAGCAATATTCTCATTTGCTGGATGACTTCTTTTACAACATTAAAATATACAAAGAGCTTAAAGATCACGATTTTCATCGAAATGCTCAACTAAAGAAAAATTTAATTGAACAATTAAAGGAACTAAGTAAAAAGGATAAAATTAAAGAGGTTGAAGCGCAACTGAAGGAATTACAAAATGAGTGGAATGATGTTGGGCCTGTTCCCAACGAAGAATGGGAATTGTTAAAAGAAGCATACTGGACTGAAGTTCGTTCAATCTACAATAAAGTCAATCGTTTTTATGATGATAGACGAGTAAAACTGCAAGCAAATCTTGAATCGAAGAAAAATTTACTCGAACAAACGAAAGAGTTGGTTGCGCAAAAAGAGGAGTTAAATTCTCCAAAAACTTGGGAAGCAGTTACAAAAAAGGTCATTGCTATTCAAAATGAGTGGAAGGCAGTTGGCTTTGGTCCAAAGAAAGAAAATGACGCTATTTGGAAAGAATTTCGGGCTTGTTGCGATGATTTTTTTGACAAAAAGAAGATCTTTTTTGGAGACGTACAAGAAGTTTACGATAAAATAGCTGTTAAAAAGAAAGAAATCATTGAAAAAGCAAAAGCATTAAGCACCTCAACTGAATGGAGAGATACTGCTGAAAAATTGAAGAAATTGCAATCTCAATGGAAAAGTGTTGGCCATGCTGGTGTAAAGCATGAGCAAAAATTATGGAAGGAATTTCGCAATGCATGTGATGCTTTCTTTAATTCAAGAGAAAATCATTTTAATGCCAAAGACGCTCAGAACGATGAGAACCTAAAACTGAAAGAGACTCTTTTGAAAACACTTGAGGCGTATAAACCTTCTGAGGATAAAAAAGAAGCTTTGGCTGATTTGAAGAATTTTTCTGCAGAATTTTCTGCAATTGGACATGTTCCAATCAAAAAGAAGGATGCTATTTTTTCTGCGTATAAAAAAACGATGGATGGTCATTACCAGTCCATTAAATTGAGTAAGGCCGAGCAAGAAAGCATATTCTTTGAAGCAAAAATTGACATGCTAAAAGGCAGCCCTAATGCGAGTCGTCAATTTAATGATATGAAATTTGATTTGCGAAAAGCTATTGACAAACATCAAAAGGAGATTTCTCAACTAGAGAATAATTTAGGCTTTTTTGCAAATAGTAAAGGAGCCGACGCATTGAAAAAAGACGTTGAAAACAAAGTCAACCTTGTTAAAGAAAAAATTGAAGTCATCAAACGTCAATTAAAGATGATCCCGAATGAATAAAGCAATTAATGTTATTCTAATTTTTCTTCTTTTCCCAACAATGTTGATGTCCATTTACGTTGGACTGGACTTGCCTATCAGTTTTCTCAAAACAACAGGTGAATATTTACCTTATAAGTTTGAAATTTTTTTGGGTCTTGGCATTTTCATCTTCGTTTTATTACTCAGAAGATCCATCAGAAGATGGATGGGAATGCGCATTGTCTCGCAACAAAAGAAGTTTAAATGGAACACAGAAGTAAGCCCAGAAAGAAAAAGAAGAGTGGTTACCTATCTTCTTTTAGAATCATTTATCATGACAAGTGCTGCCGTTGCTTTATACATTGTATGCGATGAGGCTTGGACTCCTGTTCTTGCATTGATTATTAGTTCTGCCGACAATCTCTTTTTTGCAATTATCGGCTATGCCAAAAAAGGATTTAGAATAGGTCTTTCAAAAAAAGCATTGATTGTTGCCGACAGAGAAGTAACATTACTCTATTTTAAAGGCTTGAGAAAAGTGAGTCTACATCAGCAGACCATCTATTTTGATTACATCAAAGACTTGCAGTTATCCTTTCCGACGAATTCTATACAAGAGCAAGATAAGGAGAAATTTTACCAAATTCTTGAAAAACAAATGGATCCAGAGAAAGTTTTTTTCTCGAAAATGAAGTAACATTTATTACCTCAATTATTTGTATTTTTATTGAATGTCTAAAATCTCACGTAGAAGTTTTATTCCAATTATTGGAACAACTGTAATTGGTGTATCTTGTCTATCTATTCAAAAACCTAAGGGATTAGCACTAGAAAATAGTAAAATACTACCCGCTCGATTGAAAAAAGGGGATGTAATTGGTATCAGCGCACCTGCTGGAGGTGTTAAGTCTTCTTCAGAAATAGACGACTTTACAAAAGTGCTTGAACAACTCGGTTTCAAGGTTAAATTCAGTAAGAATTCGAGCAATAAATTTGGTTATTTTTCTGGGACAGACGAAGAAAGAGCCTCTGATTTTATGGGTCTGATTTTGGACAACGAAGTAAAAGGTATTTTCTTTCTAAGAGGAGGTTGGGGGTGTGCAAGAATTCTACCGTTATTGGATTTTGATGCTATTAAAGTTAACCCAAAAGTAATTATGGGTTTTAGTGATATTACTACTTTACTTAATGCCATTACATCTAAAACGGGACTAGTTACCTTTCATGGCCCTGGAGGCAATTCCACCTGGAATGCCTACAGTATTCGATATATAAATGAACTTTTAATTAATGGAGAATTAGTAAATTATCGAAACGAAAAGCAAGATTTGAAAATCACAACATATTCTCCAGGAAGTGCAAGAGGAGATTTATATGGAGGTAATTTAAGTGTAATTTGCAGTTTAGTAGGAACGGATTTTCTGCCAAGTTGGAAAGATAAAATTCTCTTTTTAGAAGATGTTGGAGAAGAGCCATATCGAATTGATAGAATGCTAACACATCTAAAATTGGCAGGTGTTTTTGATGAGGTTAATGGCGTTATCCTCGGTAATTTCAGAAAATGTGTTGCAGAAGAACCAGAACGATCGTTTACCCTAAAAGAAGTTTTTGAACAACATTTTTCTACGCTCAAAAAACCTGTTTTCTATGGAGCTCAAATTGGTCATGTTAGAAATAAATTTACCATTCCTGTTGGAGTGGAGGTAAAAATGAATGCCGATGATGGGAGTTTTGTACTTGTTGATGCTTCGGTATCTTGATTTTTTCAATTACTCTTTTAAAATAATATCCATTTTCTTTTCAAGTGCTTTAATTTGTGCTTTCAGTTGATTAATTTCAGTTGATTGTTCTTGAATTGACTTAATTAATGGCACAACAAACTCGGAATAACGGATTGAATAATAACTCTTGTCATTATCTGGAGGAACAATACCACTAAATTCTAAGCCTAAATCAGCAAGTATTTTCTCAACATCTTGAGCGATAAGTCCGGTATAACGAATATTTTTTTGCCCTTCTGCGACATATTCATAATTGACAGTATTCAGTCGGTTAATAAATTCTAAACCCAATTGATTACTAGCAATATTTTTCTTTAATCGTTTATCAGAAAGGGTGCTCCATCCAACCTGACCACCAATTGAAATTACGTTTGTATTCCCAACTACGATAGAGTTGCTGGCATTCACAATAGTTTGATATCCTAATGCCATGGCATTTGTTAAGTTTCCAGAAGAAAAATCTGCTTCAAAACCAAGAGTTGTATTTCCGGTCCCAATAACACTAGCTGCTCCCGAAAAATTTCCGATGTAGGTATTGAAACTACCAGTCGTGTTTGAGTATCCTGCGTGTGCTCCAATAAATGTATTCTCATCACCGTCAGTATTAAGAACACCTGTTGTAACGCCCAAAAAAGAATTGTGCGATCCGAGATTATTGAATTGCCCTGCGAATGCTCCAATAAATGTATTCTCTAATCCATCGGTGTTACTCTCTCCGGCTCTATTCCCAATAAAAGTTCCTGAACCTCCAGTCAGATTTGTGACCCCAGTCTCATTTCCAATAAATGTGTTTTGAGAACCTGAACTATTGGTAATCCCGGAATTATTTCCTAGAAAAGTGTTATCGATTCCAAAAGTATTGGCGTTACCTGAATTATTTCCTATGAATATGCTATTTAAATTAGTCCAAAACATTCTACGATTGCCAATCATATATGCACTGTCAGTTGGAACATTAATGTTCCCATTTACATCCAATTTTTGAAAAGGAGCAGAAGTTCCTAAACCTATGAAGTTCCCAGCATTATAAATGTTGTTATTATTTATTACCCAGCTGGTTCCATTCCAGAACATAGTGTTGCCAACGGAAGTTCCATCTGGTAAACTAGAGTTAGATGAATTGGAATGAATTGCATAAGGTACAGAGAGAAGTTGAGATGTACCAAAAGGTTGGTAAGATGTTCCTCCTGTAAGATCAGCTTCAATTGCAACAAATTTATTCCCGTTTCCCCAACTAACAGTATTGATTGAACCAAGGATATTAGTACCGCCCCCAATATTGAGAGAAAAAAGCCCAAAATTATTGGTGGTCACAGTATGTGTCTCTTGGAAAACGATCAAACCAGTAGAAGTCAAGTCGCGAATAGAAATCCTCAAACCGAGCAAAGAGTTCGGAATAATTACTCCTGAAACATCTCTTGCAACTGATTGAAACTTGAATAAATTGGGAACCTGAGAAATCGATAAAAAAGGTGTCAGTAAAAAAATAAGGGCTAGTATTATTTGCTTCATAATTTAAAGTAATTTAATAATCGGTTGAATAATTGTGCGATTGGAATTGGGGAAATGAATTTTAATGAAATAATAGCCTTTTAAAAGCTTTGATAGATCTAGGGTTTCTTTTTTGCTTGAATCGAAGTTGATTGTTTTCTTTAAAACAGTCTTTGATTGACAATCGAGAATAGTCATTGAACAGTTGCCATATAAATGGTCTGCTTTTATTGTAATTTTAGATTCAAACGGATTCGGGTAAATAATTAGAGCCTCTGTTGCATCAGGACTAACTATAGATAAAGTACTATCATAAACCTGTTGGTATCCAGTTGTAAATTGACCATTTAAAGAGGGATATGTTTCAGTTATAATTTCTCCTAAAGACCAAGACAAATTTCCAAGTAATGTGGGAGAGTAGTCGCCAGTTGTCCCAATTAATTCTTGAGCTTTAACTTGACTCCATGTTACCAAGATACTCATGAAGAATAAAATGCGAAAAAAAATCATTAATTCATTGTTGATGTGTAAAACACGAATTTAACTCAAAAAACGTAATAACTAATTTTTTTTGTTCAATCAACTTTTTTGAAGATGAACAATCACTTCTCAAAATTTATATGATTGTAATCTTATCTCTTGCTTCAAGTTATGTTGAGCATCTGACAACTTCATGATTGGCACATAGTGCCCACCACCCAAACGGGCAGCTTCTTTCATATCTTCTTCATCTACTGTTTTGTTGCGAACACCAACAACCGACATAGTAATTCCTTTGCGCTTGTATTTTTTAATATAATGTTTGTAATCGTCCGAATTTCGATTAAATGCACCATCTGTAATTATGATGACATGGTTTGTTCCGTTACTAATTTTAGCTCGATTTGCCGTTTTAAATCCAAGTTTAATTCCATCTCCTCCAGATGTATATCCAAATGCTTTTAGTGCACGAATTTCATCTTTAATCTCGTCTTTTTCGCGACCAGATGTTGGTTTCAGAAGAACTCTTGCGTCAGAAGCATATGTAACAATGGAGAATTTATCCTGCGGACGCAACATTTCTGTCAATTGCATCAACGAATATTTCATCAGTTCTATCTTATCGACTTGCTTCATAGAAGATGAAACATCTAATACAAAAACAACATTTACAGGGTTAAAAAATTCCTCACTAAAATCGTTTCTGTCCAAATCTGTAAAACTAGGAGGAGCTTCAGAAGTAATTGCTGTTTCATCTGAAGGGTCCAATTCATTCTCTAAACGAGTCTCAATTTCAAAGATGACTTCTATCTCCGATGGAGACTCTGGCGTTTCTTCAATAACAACTGGAGGTTCGACAATCGCAATGACAGTTGTATCAATAATTGGGGGTTCTAAAACCACAGGAGGCTCAACGATGATTGTTTTGTCTTTCTCTAATTCAATCACAATAAAATTCCGCTTAAAATTCACATAAGAACCTAACTCTGCAGGATAATAACCATCATGTGTGGCATAGAAATAACTTAAACCTAAAGTCGCATCTTCTTTTATTTTTCCTTTTCTGTCTGTTATTTTTGCCCAAATGGCTTCTCCACCTTGGATTAAAGTAACGTTAGAATTACTCAATTCTTCTTTGGATTCTTTGTCAATAGTAACCACTGTCAAGTCAAATACATTTGGGTTTTTACCTCCAGGTCTGTCGTTAAATGTTGGACAAGCTGTGAAAGAGGAGGTATTATCTTGTTGAATGTCACGTATATTTCCGGTAAGTTTAATCGAGGTTGCATGATCCTGATTACTTGTGAAAACTTTTATATCATAGGAAAATCTTCCTTTTTGTTTTGGATTTACTTGAAATCGAAGTACGGTTGAGCTATCAGCAGGAATGATTTGATTTGAAATAATATAGGCAACTTCCATTGGTTTTTTAACACTTAACACCCATGCTTCTTTGGCCCCTTTGTTCTCCAAAATAATATCAACATATCGTGAAGAGTACGACTCTAACTCTCCAAAATCGTGTTTAATTGTATTGAATACAACCTGTGACGCTCCAAAAAAAGAGAGAAACAACACTATAAACAATATTTGAATTGCTCGCATAATCAAATCTACTACAAAAACGATGCTAAGATGAATTTGTTACATGAGAATTTGTAAGAAAATCTTAAATGAATGGTATTAAACTATCACAGTTTAATTAAAATCAACTATACAATAAAATCTCAATTATCGCAAACAGAAGGACAATAAAGTGTCCAGAAATACATCAGCTTTTTCCGCATGTACCCAATGACCAGCATTGTCTATCGTTTTTATTTCTGTATCGATAAAACGTGTTTCAATCGATTCTATATCTTCATTCAAAATATAATCAGATAGTTCTCCACGTATTATTAAGGTTGGAACAGATATTTCTGAAAGGAATATTTCTTCAAGAATATGAGACATGTTTTTTTCTAACACCTCCACATTCATTCTCCAAGCTAATTTCCCTTTCTCTTTCCAATAGAGATTTTTAAGAAGAAATTGTTTGATGCCGTCATTGTCAATATACTTACTCATTTGCTCTTCCGCTTGTCGGCGAGCCTTTATTTTTGGCAAATCAACTGCATGAATTCCTGCCAGAATGTGTTCATGATGCATCGGATATGCTTTGAATCCAATATCAACAATCACTAACTTCTCCAACAAATATTCATAATCATTGGCAAATTGCATGGCCACTTTCCCTCCCATTGAATGTCCAATTAAATGCACTTCCTCTAGATTTAATTCCTGACACAATTCAAAAACATCATCTGCCATAAGTTGATAAGAGATCTCATCTGACCAATCAGAATGACCATGATTTCTTAAATCAACTAAAATCACTCTAAAATATTCAGCTAGCTTTTTACCATGAGTTTGCCAGTTGTCCGAAAAACCGAACAATCCATGTAGAATTATGAGAGGCCTTCCTTCTCCAAGTTCTCTGTAGTGCAATTTCATGGGTGCAAAAATAATAAGGAAATCGGTTAAGAAAGTATTATTCGGGTAGAATTATCTAGGAAGAAAACTAGAAAGAATGTCTAATAAGCTTGGCATTTCAAAACTAGTACTAACTGTTTCAATTTGGGTTCTTTCTTTGTAAGGACAATCTTTTTGATTGGTAGCTGTATTCTTATGGATACTTTTTGATGAAACTTTGCCGATTGTGAATTGCTTATTATTCAAATCTGAAATAATCGATTTTATCTCTTCAATAGTAACCATCCCATCACTAAAAGAGACCGTTAATATGTTTGTCTCACGATCTGCTTCAAAATCAAATTCCATACTAGAAACACCATCTGTCTTTCTCAGTGCTTTTTTGATAGAACCTCCACAAGACATGACACAGGCCATGCCATCTATTTCGATTGTTGCAACATAATTTGGGACAACTACTTCATTCTCTGAAACTTCATGAACGATGCTATCATTATTAGAATTATGCTCGCCTGATTGACAAGCAAAGAGGAATGCGGATAACAATATGATATAAACGGGATTTTTCATATAATTCTCTTAGAGTTTACAAATATAGAGGAAAACGGCCTATAACAGAAACAAAATATGTTAAAATCGTTGAGAATAGGGTGAAAAAAGCAGAGCTAATAAGTGATTCACTTGAACTCCATACTCTCTTGTCTTTTATTACCTTTGTAAAAAGTAAAAACGTGAAAATAACAAAAGCTGAATTTGTAATTTCTAACACTGATATTGATCTTTGTCCAAAGGATGGTAAGCCTGAATATGCTTTTATTGGCAGATCTAACGTTGGAAAATCTTCTTTAATCAATATGATAACGGACAGAAACAAATTGGCAAAAACATCTGGACGTCCTGGCAAAACTCAATTAATCAATCATTTTGTCATTAATGATGACTGGTACATTGTTGATTTACCAGGTTATGGGTATGCAAAGGCTTCGAAAACCTCTAGAGCACAATGGGAGAAGTTTATATCTGAGTATTTGACGAAACGTGAAGAATTATTAAATGTTTTTGTTCTAATTGACTCACGTTTAGAGCCTCAAAAGATAGACATGGAGTTTATGAATTGGTGTGGGGAAAAACAAATTCCTTTTTCAATGGTTTTTACAAAGGTCGATAAACTATCAAGTACTGCTTTACAGAAGAATATGGCAAAATATAAAAAAGAAATGTTAAAAACCTGGGCAGAACTTCCACCTGTTTTTTCGAGCTCTGCTACTTCAAAATTTGGAAAGGAACAAATACTGAATTACATTGAAAAAATAAACCAGTCATTACTAGGTGACTAATGTCACATTCTTTCTGAAGAATATTTCGGATATTTGCAATAGAATAATAGATAATAGAATATTGGAACTATGATAATCGAACAATTATATACTAAATGCCTCGCAGAAGCAGCTTATTACATTGAGAGTAATGGTGAAGTGGCAATCATTGATCCTATGAGAGAAACGGATCAATACATTAAAATGGCAACAAATAATGGTGCTAAAATCAAGTATGTGTTTGAAACGCATTTTCATGCTGATTTTGTTTCGGGCCATATTGATTTGGCAAAAAAAACAGGAGCCAAAATTATTTTTGGACCAACGGCTAAAACCAACTATGATACCATTGTTGCACAAGATAACGAAGAGTTTAAAATCGGCGATGTAACAATAAGAGTTCTTCATACACCAGGACATACGCTTGAGTCATCAACCTATTTGTTAATTGATGAAAATGGAAAAGAACATGCGCTGTTCACAGGAGACACACTTTTCTTGGGTGATGTAGGACGCCCTGACTTGGCAATTAAACAAGGAAAAATTACAAAAGAAGATTTGGCAGGAATGTTATTTGATTCTCTTCGAAACAAAGTGATGAAATTCTCTGATGACATTGTTATATATCCAGGTCATGGTGCTGGGTCTTCATGTGGTAAAAGTTTGAGTACCGAAACTGTTGGAACACTTGGTGAGCAGAAAAAGTCAAATTACGCCTTACGAGCTGATATGACAAAAGAAGAATTTGTGAAAGAAGTGTGTGAAGGAATTCTACCTCCACCACAATATTTCCCAAAAAACGCCTCCTTAAATAAGAACGGATATGAAGAATTTGACAACGTTCTGTTAGCAGGAAATAAAGCTCTTTCTTTGGATGAATTTAATCAAGAAGTAAATAGTGGAGCATTGATTTTGGATGTGAGAAATCAAGAAGATTTTGGAAAAGGATTCATTCCCAATTCATTGTTCATTGGTCTCAATGGAACATTTGCGATGTGGGTAGGAGCGCTTATTGAAGACATTAAACAAAAGATAGTATTAATTGTTCCTGAAGGCCATGAAGAAGAAGCAGTTACGCGACTTTCCAGAGTAGGATACGACAACACGGTCGGATTTTTAGATGGAGGAATTGGATCCTACGAAGGTTCTTTGAATACGGTAAAATCAATTACAGCTGAAGAATTAGAAACGGTAAGCAATGCAAATATTGTTGATGTTAGAAAACCAGGTGAATTTTCATCGGAACATGTTGTTGATGCAATTCACTATCCATTAGATTTCATGAACAGTGAGTTGGATAAATTGGAAATGAACACAACCTATCAAATTCATTGTGCTGGTGGTTACAGAAGCGTTATCGCCATTTCTCTATTGATGCAAAATGGATATACTCAATTGGTAAATGTCCTAGGAGGATATGGAGCGATTAAGGAGACAGAAATAAACAAAAGTGAATATGTTTGCCCATCTACATTGTGATAAAATTGATTAATTTTATAAAAAAGGTCTTTGGTTTACTCCTAAGACCTTTTTTATTTGGAGAAATCTTCATTCTCCATTCTATCTCATAAAGAAAACATTAAATTTGCGGTATGGCAAAAAAAGAAGACAACCTTAAGGAAATAATTTCTCATGCAAAAGAGTATGGATTTGTGTTTCCTTCTTCAGAGATATATGATGGTTTATCAGCAACCTATGATTATGGTCAATTGGGTTCTGAGTTAAAAAACAACATCAAACAGTATTGGTGGAAATCTATGGTGCAGATGCACGAAAACATAGTTGGTATTGATGCGGCAATTTTTATGCACCCTTCAGTTTGGAAAGCTTCTGGTCACGTAGATGCCTTTAATGACCCATTAATTGACAACAAAGATTCAAAGAAAAGATACCGAGCAGATGTTTTAATAGAAGATCATATCGAGAAAATCCGTGCGAAAATTAACAAAGAAGTAGCGAAAGGATTGAAACGTTTTGGGGATGATTTTAACAAGGAAGAGTTCTTAAAAACGAACCCGAATGTATTAAGAAATCAAACTAAAATTGATGATATCGAGAATAGGATGCGAGAGACCTTAACCAATGAAGACTTGGAAGGCGTTTATAATCTCATTCTGGATTTAGAAATCGCTTGCCCAGTTTCGGGGTCTAAAAACTGGACTGAGGTTCGTCAGTTTAACTTAATGTTTTCTACAGAATTGGGTTCTGTTTCTGGAGAATCTTCAAAAATTTACTTACGACCAGAGACGGCTCAAGGTATTTTTGTTAATTTTTTGAATGTACAGAAGTCTGGGAGAATGAAAATTCCTTTTGGGATAGCACAAATTGGTAAGGCATTCAGAAATGAAATTGTAGCTAGGCAATTTATTTTTAGAATGCGTGAATTTGAACAAATGGAGATGCAATTTTTTGTTCGACCGGGAGAAGAAATGAAGTGGTATGAGTATTGGAAGGAGCAACGCATCAATTGGCACAATAAAATTGGATTAGGTGAAGAGAATTATCGTTTTCACGATCACATTAAACTGGCCCACTATGCGAATGCCGCGGCAGACATTGAGTTTAACTTTCCAATGGGCTTCAAAGAATTAGAAGGAATTCATTCGCGAACAGACTTTGATTTAAAGCAACATGAGAGTTTGTCAGGCAAGAAATTGCAGTATTTTGACCCAGAAATTAATGAAAATTACGTTCCCTATGTTGTTGAAACATCAATAGGTCTAGATAGAATGTTTTTGGCGGTATTGAGCTCGTCTTATAAGACAGAACAATTAGAAAATGGTTCTGAGCGATCAGTTTTAAACTTGCCTCCAGCATTAGCTCCTTACAAAGTTGCAGTTATGCCCTTGACCAGAAAAGAGGGTATGCCAGAAAAAGCAAGAGAAATCATGAGCTCGTTGAAGCTAGATTTTAATTGCCAATACGATGAAAAAGATTCTCCCGGTAAACGATATAGAAGACAAGATGCAATTGGAACTCCATTCTGTGTTATGGTTGATCATCAAACAATAGAAGACAACACGGTCACAATTCGTGATAGAGATACAATGCTCCAAGAGCGTATTGCAATTAATGAATTGAACGATATTATTGGTAAGAAAGTATCCATGAGAAACTTGTTGAGCTCGTTCAAAATTTGAAAGCAAATCAATGAAACGTATCCATTTATTTGAATTTGAAGATTTTAATTCGTTTCCTAAATGGATTCGGGCTTGTCTGACACAGTTGATTTTGGTAATGCACAACATTCTTAATACTCATGAAGAATTATCTGAACTGCTTGCTAATCAAATTAAAGAAACGAATTCAAGACAAATTGTCGATTTATGTTCTGGAAGTGGTGGACCAATGCCCAAAGTTATTGAGTTATTGAATGAAAAACACAATTTAAAAGATATTCAATTAACCTTAACTGATTTGTATCCTGACACGGGAGCTGCTGAAAAAATCAACCAGCTGCAAGGAGGTAATATTAGTTATAAGCTAGAACCAATCGATGCAACGGATGTTGATGCTAATATTGAAGGATTAAGAACAATGGTTAGTAGTTTTCATCATATGAATACTCAAAACGCGAAGAAAATACTGAATTCAGCGGTGAAAAGCCGTCAACCTATTTGTATTTTTGAAATTAGTGACAACAGTTTTCCTCTCATTATATCGTGGATTGCTTTACCTATTAATTTCATCACCTGTCTATTCATCACACCTTTTGTAAAACCTTTGACATGGCAGCAGCTGGTTTTTACTTATTTGATCCCAATCATTCCATTATTTTTTGCATGGGATGGGGCGGTTTCTAACCTGAGAACGTATACATTGAATGATTTAGACACTTTGCTAGAAGGGGTGTCCTCTGAAAATTACAGATGGGAAAAAGGTATAATTAAAGCGAAGTCCAAGAAATTATATTTACTAGGTACGCCGATATAATATTTTAGATTTATTTTTTCATCTTTTTCACTGTTGCCATTTTAATGAGAACAGCTATTAAAAATACCCAAGGAGCGCCGTGCATAAGAACATCTATCCAATCCATTGTTTGCATAGTTCGGCCTAATTTCAAGTTCATGAATTGCTTCCATATATGAGGTTCAGGGGTGAAAGGCGCTAATCCTAATGTTAAACTGAGAATAAGAGCAAGTTTTAGTTTATTGTTCATGATTAGTCTTTAATTTAGAAGTCATTTTCCTTTTTTAAAAGGTTCAATTTGTTGTTCAAAGAAATTACGAGGAAATTCATCCACATTTTCGAACCCCAATTCAATATCTCGACCGTCAGAGGGGATGTAATTTGTTCGGAATATATAATCCCAGATACTCAACGAAATTCCAAAATTCATTCCCTTAGGATGAGATGCTGGTAATTCTTTTGCGTGATGCCAAATGTGCATCTTAGGATTGTTAAGAATGTATTTTAATGGACCATAGCTAATGTTCAAATTCGAATGATTCAAATGACCAATTAAAACCGTCAATGAATAAACGATGAACGTATTTTTTAAGTCAAATCCAAAGAGCATGACTAAAGAGGTGTATTTTATTGTTTGGTAAACAAATGTTTCAAAGAAGTGATAGCGAAGATGAGCCGCAAAACCCATTTCCTGAACAGAGTGATGTGTTTTATGAAATTCCCAAAAGAAAGGAACATGGTGAAGCATATAATGCACACACCATTGAACTAGATCTGCAATAAAGAAAAAGACAACAAGCTGCCATATCCACTGAACCTCTGAAAAATCAATTAGATGACCACCTTCATATCCTAAAGGAGTAATAATCATTTCAAATAACTTAACCGAAACATTGGAGAGTGCGGCGTACAAAAGAAGATTAAAAATATAGAAATTGAAGAACATATAAAACGCATCCAGCCAAAAATCTTTTCTAATTCTAGCTTGTTTTTTTCTCCATGGAAAAGCAATCTCTAATCCCCAAATTAAAACAGAAATAAATATTAGGAAATAAAATCCATTGATTTTACCTTCAGGGAAAGGATGCGTTATTACTTTCCAGAAATATGAGGCTGAATTTTGATAACTATTTGCTACAATGTCAATTAACTCATTCCACATATTTTAGCATTTTGGCCCAAGGTCCTCCGTTATATGCATCTACTCCAGCGGCCTTTAGTTGAGTTTTAGCACCACCAGAGCGCATTCCTGAGGCACAAACACAAATAACGGGAACATCTAGACTTTTTATTTTTTTTATTTTACCAGGAATACTTCCTAATGGAATATTTTCTGAGCCAGGAACTGAGCCATTTGCAAATTCTTGTGGAGATCGAACATCGATAATCACTGCCCCATCTTCGTTTAGCAATTTTTGGTAATCTGTTTTTTTAAATAATTTTCCAAACATAACTTTTCTTTAGACGGTAAAGATACCATTCGGTTACGGTATTAATTGTGACTGGAGTTACATAGTCTTTTTTTAGCAATGTTCTTTTTATTATAGTTACCTTATAAAAGTATGGTATGATTGTAATCAGTCTCAACAAACTTCTGGATAGCGCAAAAAGAATGCTTTATTTTTTTAAGTAAGAACGATACGCAAGCATTCCTGGCAATCCCAGAATAAAAATAAATGCCATCACCATCCCTTTTGTGGTTAAATAAAAGGTTTCCACGTCTTCTATATCGACGTTATCATAACCCAAGCCAATGAAATAGGACAAACTTAGTGGGGTTTCAATTGTTGATACTAGCCTTTGCTTTTTGTAAACGATAACCCCATCAAATAAGTTAATTGGAAAAAGGAAAAATAGCGCTGCTAATAAAACTGATAAACCAATAAATAGTACCCAAGGTTTTTTGAACATTTTTAGTCGAATTTGTTTCATACAAAGATACTCTTAATTTTACACCGTATATGAAGTTAGCTTATTTCTGTAGTTCAATAAGTTGGGGTGGTTTGGAAATGAACCATCTTCGCGATGCAAAATGGATGCAAGATAGAGGTCATAAAGTGGTCGTTCTATGTGTGGTTGATTCTCCGATAGAAAAAGAAGCAATAATTCAACTGTTATCGGTTGTTCATATTGAAAAACAAAAAAAGTACTATGATTTCAAGAGAGCGAAAACATTAGTTGGATTAATAAAGGAACATTCGATCACTCACCTCATTATTCGTTCAAATGAGGATATGAGTATATTGGCATCCGTTAAACATAAGTTAAAGTCAAAGATTCATACTTCCTATTTTATGGCCATGCAACTGGGTGTAAAAAAAACAAACTTACTTCATACATTTAGGTACAAATTTTTGGATGTATGGATAGCCCCTCTAGATTGGTTGTCTGAACAAGTAAAAACGATGACGAATTTCAAAAATACATTAGTCGTAATTCCTTCGGCCTTGGACTTAAGCGAATTCAAAAGTGAAGAAACAAAAGAGGAGTTAAGAATGAAGTTAGGAATTCCGAAAAATATCCTAACTTTTGGTATCATAGGAAGATTTGATGTTCAAAAGTGTCAATTATTGTTACTCCAAGCAATGCAAAAGTGTAAAAACAAAGGTTTCAATGTTGTCTTTCTTGGTGAACCTACGCTGAACGAAGGTGATGGATATTTTGGTCAAATGAAGGAGATAATTGAGGAAGAAAATTTGAAAAGTAGAGTATTTATAAAACCATACAGAAAGGACACATTAACATTTTTCAAATCTATTGATTGGATGGTAATGGCATCAAAAGCCGAAACTTTTGGTATGGTAACTATTGAGTCCATTGCTTCAGGAACTCCTGTACTTGGAAGTAATGCTGGAGGCACACCCGAACTTCTATCTAACGAAACAGCGGGATTGCTTTTTGAATCACAGGACTCGAGTGATTTAACCAATAAAATTGATTTAATTTGTGAGCGAAACATTCAATTTGAGCAGTCTCATCTAATGAAAATGGCTGAAGCATATGATCACAATTTAATATGCACAAAAGTTGAAGAAGTACTAAACCTAGAATGAAAAAAGGCTATTTTCTTCCCCAATTAAAAGAAATGACTCATTTTCTCGTTAATTTAGAGAACTTATAAGCGTTGAATGAATTTATACTCGAAGAAACAGAAATGGAAGATTGCACTGATGATTTTTGCTCTACTTATGGTAGGGGTTTCACTGTTTGTTTCAAATAAGATTGTTTCTAAAGTTGGAGAAAGAGAAAAAGAAAGAGCCCAACAATGGGCAAGTGCAATTAAAAAGAAAGTTGAATTAGTACAGTTAACCAACAACACATTTTCTCAATTACGGGATTTGGAAAGAGAAAAAATGGAGCTTTGGATAGATGCAACAACAGAAGTTTCGAAACCTGCTCCATTTGGGGTTAATATAAGTTATGAATTCCCTCTCAAAATAATTAACCAAAATAAAGATATCCCCGTTATTCTTCTTGATGGAGATGAAAATGTTTCAGGGAGCATCAATTTAGGTTTTGACACAAGTACTTTCCGGGTAAAATATCCATTAGCATCATCCTCAGAATTGAAAGATTATTTCAACGATTCTCTTCTTGTATTGGTGAAAATTTGGGACAAGCAAAACCCCTCATTCACTATTGAAATTTATAAGGACCTGTTTATGACCTACTTTTATGACGACACAAGGGCTATTAAAAATTTGGAGAGAGAAAGAGACTCCTTGATCTCTACGTTTAATAAAGATTTAATAAACAACGAAGGTTTAGTTCCTGTTTTGTTAGTGGATTCTAAAACAGGTGAAGTGATAAATCACAACATTACTGAATATGAAATCAACGATTCAAATACGGAAAAGTACCTTAAACAATTTGAATTAGCCAATAAGCCAATTCAAATAGATTTTAACAATGGGGAGACAAATACTTTGTATTTTGACAGCAGCTCTGAATTAAAGCAATTGCAGTACTTACCGTACATTCAATTTTTAGTGATTGGCCTTTTTGCGTTAATTGGATACGTTATATTTAGCACATACAGAAAAGCGGAACAGAATCAAGTTTGGGCAGGAATGGCAAAGGAGACAGCACATCAATTAGGAACTCCATTATCATCTTTGATGGCATGGGTTCAGCTCCTCGAAACACAAGGTATTGACAAAACAATCACAGTTGAAATGCAAAAAGATGTTGACCGATTGGAGAAAGTGACTGATCGGTTTTCTAAAATTGGTTCAGGTGCAAAATTGGACTCTAAGGACTTGGGAGCAACTGTAAAAAACATCATTGCATATTTGAGACCCAGAATTTCGGACAAAGTAGAAGTAGAAATTGAGGTGGATAAATTAGCTGTTGCAAAACACAACGCTCCACTTATTGAATGGGTAGTTGAAAATATCTGTAAAAATGCGGTTGATGCAATGGAAGGAGTTGGAAAATTAAAGATTGAGGTATTGAAATCGGGAAGTTGGGTTTTTATAGATGTCATCGATAATGGGAAGGGGATTCCATCCAATCAAATAAAAACCATCTTTGAACCAGGTTTTTCTACTAAGTCTAGAGGTTGGGGCTTAGGGCTTTCTTTGGTTAAAAGAATCGTTAAAGAATATCATAAAGGAAATGTAGTAGTTCTCAGTTCAGTTGTTGGAGAAGGCACAACATTTAGAATTAGTATTCCCATATAGGATAACCTTAAGAAATGAATACATGAGGCCATAATACTTAGCCTTTTTTATTCTAAAAAGAGAAGATCCCTAATTATCCATGCACCATTTATATTGTTGATTAATTCGCTTAAATTTTTTCTAATCTTGTGAATATCTTGTTTTCCACCGACGTATATTTTTTTAAATTTTTCGAAGCGATAATTAACCCCTTTTTTGTAAAAAAAAGTAAAGATACTAACTAGCTTAAGTCCATACTCGATTGAATCTGCCGTGTCCCATCCTCTAGTTGAATATTGCCTTCATTTTTTACGAAAACTTCAGGAGAAGTCGAGTTGTTAAAAAGGTTAATTTGACTTGAAATTTCAATTGAGAATCCGAGGGTTGCAAGTGTAAAAAATACTTTTCTTAGGATGTATCGATTCATAGACTTTTAGCTGAATTAATAATAGAATGTAAATATATATCATAACAATCTGTTAAATAGAGGGGGTACCCCCTCAAAAAGAGATTTAATAAACCGTTTTAATGAGGGGTGTTTTTCGTTCTAGGTATCCGAGGACATGAATATTTTTTATGGTTGTTTTAAATTAAAGTTGTAACTTGTAAACCTTGAATTAAATTATACTATGAAAAAATTTCACTCAATTCTACTAGTAGGGCTATGTATGCTCTTCCTAACTTCTACTTCTAATGCACAAATAAATGTTACAGGAGGTCAAACAGCTCAGCAACTTGCAGAAATATTAGCCGGACCTAATATTACGGTTACCAATGCAGTTTTAATAGGTGGCGGTGTTGCTTCAGGGAGTTTTGCTGGAACTAATTCTGACATTGGATTTGATTCGGGTGTCATTCTTTCAACTGGAAATATTACGGAAGCATCTGGTCCAAATAACGCAGCGAATGTTGGTGCGAATTTAAACAATGCAGGAACTGCCGAAATGACTGCTTTAGCTGGTGTTAATACCTTTGATGCAATTACTTTAGAGTTTGATTTTGAAGTTCAATCTTCTACAATTCAATTCAACTATGTTTTCGCTTCTGAAGAATATCCAGAGTTCGCTCCACCAAATAATTCCGGATTTAATGATGTTTTTGCTTTTTATATAAGTGGACCTGGAATTACTGGTCAAGAAAATATTGCTCTTGTACCTAATTCAACAAGTGCAGTTGCTATCAATAATATCAATCCAGTTACAAATAGCCAATATTATTTTGATAATGCAGGTGGAAATGATGTTCAATTTGATGGTTTTACAACAATTTTAGAGGCGAGTAGAGGTAATTTGACTCCCTGTCAAGTTTACCGGTTGAGATTAGTTATCGCGGATGCTGGTGACGGCGTTTATAGTTCTGCGGTGTTCTTGCAAGAAAATTCCTTGATACAAGGAACAGTTAATGTTCAAACACAAACGATAAATGCTGATGATATAGCATTAGAAGGATGTATTCCAGCAAGCTTTACGTTTTCATATGATGAAATAAGTAACCAAGATCAGGTAATTAATTTTACGGTAGGTGGTACTGCTGTTAATGGAGTTGATTATCAATTTGTTGATAGCTCAATGACAATTGTTGCCGGAGATACTTCAGCAACAATATATATCAATGCATTTTCAGATGGAATTACGGAAGGCCAAGAGTCGGTATGGATAATTTACCAGCCAGCAGCATGTGCACCTTTTGATACGGCATATCTGTTCATCGATGATGCGCAACCGATTGATTTTACATTAGATGGTATTGATTTAAACTGTTTTGGTAATAATTCAGGACAAATACAAGTGAATGCTTCAGGTGGATTTCCCCCATATACTTATGAAGTAACGTATCCTGATGCTTCTGTTGGGAGCACACAGACGAACCCAATTACTGGGCTAGCTGCTGGAACTTATAGTGTTCAAGTAACTGATTCTTATGGCTGTCAAGCTGATGCCTTGGTAATTGGAGGTGTTTTCGATGCTGATACAACTTTCTTGCCGGATGTGCCTGGAGGAACTGTAACTACCTATGATGCGCCACTAGATATTCAAGGTTTTAACAATGGACAAACTATTACTGATGTTAGCCAAATTCAACAAATCTGCTTAACCCTAGAACACTCTTATCTAGGAGATTTGCAAATCCAAGTAGTTGCGCCTTCTGGAGAGGTAGTCATTTTAAAGCAACAAAATGGTGGTGGTTCATGTGACCTTGGAGAACCAATTGCTACAGGACCAGTTGATGGTTCTGCTGGTTCTCTTTTAACTGACCCAGGTGTTGGTTATGAGTACTGTTTCAATGCATCTCCTGTTTATGGAACAATGGTAGATGAATCTAATAATTTCACCCGAAACTATACAGATGCATTAGGAAATAATTATAACGACAATTACTTGCCAGCTGGTTCTTATACTCCTTTTGAAGATTTTACAGGTCTCATTGGTGCTGACATGAATGGAACATGGACGGTTCAAGTAACGGATCAATTTAACTTAGACAATGGATATATCTTTAATTGGTATATTTCTTTGGTGGGAGATTTACCAGATACTTTGGTGACTTTAATTGAACCAACAGAAATCGTTACCACTGGGTTTGTTACCAATTCCACTTGTGGAGCTTCTGATGGGTCTATTGATGTTGACATTCAAGATGCAGCCGCACCTTATACTATTCTATGGAGTAATGGAGCAACAACAGAAGATATCACAGGAATTGCGGCTGGGACATATACAATCACAGTAACAGACGCTAACGGATGCCAGTCAAATGAAACATTCTTAGTTAACAACATTGGTTCTCTTGCGATTTCTTCTTCTTCAACAATTACCTCTTGTTTTGGAGGTAGTGACGGAACAATAGATATTACTGCTTCCGGAGGACAACTTCCGTATTCTTTTTCATGGGATTCGGGTCAAACGTCAGAAGATATTTCTGGATTAACGGCAGGAACTTACACGGTAACAATGCAAGACCAAATCGGTTGTATTATTTCAGAAGTAGTGGTAGTTAGTGATGCAGCTCAAATGATTATTTCTTCTCAAAGCATTTTAAATGAAGAATGTAGCACAGATAATGGATCTATCAATATTTCGGTTAGCGGTGGTACAGGATCTTATGGTTATCAATGGTCCAGTGGTCAGAATGTTCAAGATCTTTCGAATTTAACTTCAGGGATCTATACGATTGATGTTATTGATGGAAATGGTTGTACTGCAACAGAATCTTATACCTTGGTGAATGATTTGTCAAATTGTTCAGCGTTCTGTTTTATTGCTGTTGAAGAGAATGTAATTATTGACGAAGATTGTGGTTCTGGAAATGGTTCTTTAGATATCAATATTTTAGATGCACTGGCGCCAGTTTCATTCTCATGGAGTAGCGGGGCAACAACGGAAGACTTAGTTAATCTTACAGCAGGTTCATATACGGTAGTTGCCACAGATGCCAATAATTGCTCTGCGTCAATGACTTTTACAGTAAATAATAATACCGGCAATTTGTTAATTTCAAGTGCTAATGTGAGTGAAGAAAATTGCGGCAATTTAAATGGAGCAATTGATATTACTATTTCAGGTGGAGCGATGCCTTACTCTTATTCTTGGTCAAATGGAGCAACATCAGAAGATGTTGCTAATCTAGCTGCTGGTTCGTACACGGTTACTGTTACAGATGGAAATGGATGTCAGACAACCAATTCGTACACGGTTGCAAATAATGCAGGTTCATTATCTGCAACGGCTTCAATCGTTCCAGAAACATGTACAGGAGGGAATGGTTCTATTGGTCAAACTGTTACAGGTGGCAATGGTGTTCTTACTTATTCTTGGGATTCTGGCCAGATAACAGAGGATATTTCCGGACTTTCTACTGGAACCTACGTAGCAACTGTTACAGATGAAACGGGTTGTTTCATTGAGAACACTTATTTCGTTGGTCAAACAACAGGAGATATTTCCTTAATTGGTTCAAACATTACCAATGAGACCTGTGGAAACGTTCAAGGTGCAATAAATGTAACCTTGACAGGTGCCAATTTGATTTACTCTTGGTCAAATGGAGCTATTACGGAAGATGTGTCAGGTGTGAGTGCAGGTAATTATACCCTGCAAGTTACCAACGCTCAGGGTTGTGTGCTTGATGCAGGACCATTTTCTGTCATAAATACTTCTGGAACACTTGGTGTTTCTACCCAATTAATAACTGAAGAAGTTTGTGGTAATGCAAACGGATCTATTAACATGAACATTGCGGGTGGTTTAATGCCTTATACTTTTTCATGGTCTAATGGAGCAACGGATGAAGATATATTTAATTTAACAGCAGGAACATACAGCGTAACTGTTACTGATGCAAATGGTTGCTCAGAAAGTAGATCTGTTGTTGTTGGGGCAAATTCAGGAACTTTATCTATTCAGAATGCAATTTTAACCGATGAAGTTTGTGGAGACAACACTGGCGCAATTGACTTAATACCTAATGGAGGCTCTGCCCCATTAACTTTTGCTTGGTCGAATGGAGCATCTTCAGAAGATCTTTCGACTCTTGCTACAGGAACTTATACTGTAATTATTACTGATCAAAATGGTTGTCAAGTGAATGAGTCATATTTTATTAACAACCAAGCAAATTCAATTTCATATACATCGTCAGTGACTAACGAAATTTGTACCAATGGTCAAGGAGAGATTTCTTTGAACACTTCAGGAGGAACTGGTCCATATACATACGCATGGTCAAATGGAGGAACAACATCAACAGTATCGGGCCTATCGTCTATGACTTATTCAGTAGTTATAACGGACAATCTTGGTTGCTCAATTCAATCTGAAGTGTTCACGATTGGAAATACAGCCAACGGAATGACTGCATCGGCTGCTGTTACTGACGCGGCTTGTAGTAATAATGGATCCATTGATTTAACAATCAATGGAGGAGCTAATCCTTTAGTTTTTGCATGGTCAAATGGTAGTTCAACAGAAGATATCACAAATCTTGTCGGCGCAACATATACTTACACTGTTACTGATGCGAATAGTTGTGAAGTATCAGGTTCCGCAACCGTGATCGAGACAAATGGCGCTATTACTTATACTTTTTCTACTGTGAGTGAAATATGTGGTAATGGAACAGGTTCTATCGATTTAGTTCCAGCTGGAGGTTCTGGGCCTTATACTTTCTTATGGAGCAATGGTGCAACAACTGAAGATATTTCTGGTCTTTCTTTAGGAATATATTCTGTTACAATTACAGATCAAAATGGATGCTCAATTACTACGAGTAATATTCAAATCTCAAATTCGCCTGGTTCGTTAAGTATAGCTAATGTTGTTGCAACTGACGAAACTTGTTCAAATGGTCTAGGAAATATAGACATTTCTATTACAGGAGGAAGTGCACCTATCACTTTTTCATGGTCTAATGGAGCATCAACGGAAGATATATCGAACCTTTCTTCAGGAACCTATTCAGTTACAGTTACAGATCAGAATGGGTGTGATGCGACAACTCAAGCAGTGATTAATTCTTCTGCAGGCTCTTTAGCAATTACACAACCAGTTGTGACTAGCGAGAATTGTTCAAATGGACAAGGAAGTGTAAATATTACAATCACTGGTGCGGCTAATCCAATTAGTTATCAATGGTCAAATGGGGCATCAACGGAAGATCTTTCTAATCTATCTGAAGGAACTTATTCTGTAACTGTCACTGACGGTAATGGATGTACTACGACGGGATCCTATATAGTTACGAACAATGGTACATCACTTGCAATAAGTGGCGCATCTATTACTGATGAGTATTGTGGCTCGGGTTCTGGGTCTATTACTGTCACTGTTTCAGGCGGAGCATCTCCATACAATTACTCATGGAACAATGGAGCAACAACTGCATTAAATGATAATTTATCTTCAGGGACATATAACATAACAGTAACTGACGCAAGTGGTTGTCAGGCAATTAACTCTTATTTTGTAGCAAATAATATTGGTAACCTTACAGTTAGTGGGGTTGTTACTGACGAGAATTGTGGTGATGACACAGGAGCAATTGACATTACAACAACAGGAGGAAATTTACCTTTAACCTTTGATTGGGATTCTGGTCAAACATCTGAAGACATTACTGCATTGTCCGAAAACACTTATAACCTTTTAGTAACGGATGATTTTGGTTGTACAGCAAATTATTCAGGAACGGTTAATAATATTTCAGGTGGATTATCTGTGAGTGTTACAACTGTTACTGATGAAAATTGTGGTCAATCTGATGGAGGTGTAGATGTGCTTGTTGTGGGAACAGGAATTGTTTCTACAGTCTGGGATTCTGGACAGACAACAGAAGACTTGACTGGAATATCAGCAGGAACGTATACGGTTACAGTGACAAATAATGTTGGCTGCACTGCCTCTGCTTCTGCAACGGTTTCAAATCAAACAGGGACACTCGCCATTACATTCAGTAATGTTGGTGACGAAAACTGCCAAAATGGACAAGGTTTTGTTGATGTCGAAGTTTCAGGAACGGGACCATATACATACTTATGGAGTGATGGACAAACTACTCAAGATGCTATTAATTTATCGGCAAATACTTATTCTGTGCTTATAACAGATGGTCTTGGTTGTGAGCTTAATGCTAGTTATCAAGTTGTAAATTCAAATGCAACAAACTTATCTTCCAGCGAAATCATAACAGATGCAATTTGTACGACAGCGACAGGAGCGATTGATGTAACAGTTGCAGGAGGAGTTGGCCCTTTTATATTCTCTTGGTTAACTGGAGAAGCGACAGAGGACTTATCTGGCGTTATAGCTGGGACATATGAAGTAACAATTACAGACAATGCGAATTGTCAAGTTACTCAAACAATAGTAGTTGATTCACAAAATTCAGGGCTTGGATTTACGAATTTAAATGTTACTGATGAATCTTGTGGACAAGGAGACGGTCAAATTGTCATCTTCACAGGTGGGACAGCCGATGATTATTATTTAGATGGTGTTAATAACGGAGGACCAACAATTAATAACTTAGCAGCAGGCACTTACAATGTGTCTATTTCAGACAATCAAGGTTGTACAGCTGATACAAATATAACCGTCGGTGCGGTTGCACCATTCACTATTGCAGATGTATCGAACAATGAATCTTGTGCCGATGCAGCGGGTAATATCGATATTACTGTAACTGGAGGTGGACCGGTCGATTTTTTATGGTCAACTGGCGCGACAACTGAAGATATAAGTGGGCTAGCAGCGGGAACGTACACAATTACTGTCTCTCAAGTTGCTGGAGGGTGTAGCATAGACTACGATGTGATTATCGGTAACGATGTTACTTTTGAAATAACAAGTACTACTTCGGATGACTATTGTCAACAAACTAATGGAGTAATCGATCAAACAGTAACAGTTGGTTCAGGGTTGACTTATTCTTGGTCAACTGGCGCAACAACAGAAGATTTGAATGGTTTAGTAGCAGGTAATTATTCAGTGACAATTACTGACCCATCTGTTGGGGGTTGTGTAGAAACTATTAATTATGTAGTTGGTTCTTCTAATAATGGAATGACGGCTGGAACTGTAAATGTAAACGAGATCTGCAGTATAGGGAACGGAGAGATTGATTTAACAATGTCTGGAGGTTCAGGAGCGTTTGATTATTCTTGGGACAACGGAGCGATAACTGAAGATATTACTGGTTTGTCTTCTGGGACATTCACTGTTACGGTTACAGATCAGGGAGACAACTGTATGATTACTGAGACATATACTCTCACGAATACAAATACTGTTTTTAATGGTTCAGGAACTGTTGTTGATGCAACTTGTTCTACATGTTCTGATGGTGAAATTGATGTTACACTAAGTACAGCTACAACTTATACTTATGTATGGGACAATGGGGGGGCTACTGAAGATTTGATGGGCTTAAATCCAGGAACATATATTTTAGTGGCAACATCTGCAGAAGGATGCGATACTACGATAGTGTTTGATGTGTTAAATACGGTTTCATTATTGGAGAACGAAATATTGAATATGTCAATTAATGTTCAGCCAAACCCAGCTTCCCTTAACTTCAATGTTATAGTAGAATTGCCAAACGGCCAGGATGGAATGATTGTTATAACAGATGCTCTTGGGAAACTCATTCATGAAGTAGAAGTAGCCGGTGAACAAGAGTTAGTAATTAATTCTTCTAAATTTGCACCTGGGACGTATTTCATAGCCTTGAAATCTAGAAAATTTATAAAAATGGAAAGAGTAGTTATTTACCACAATTAAAATAATTTTGACACAAAAAAAGCGATTAGTGATAATCGCTTTTTTTTGTACCCTACAGAAAAAGCTTCAATACAATTAATTTGCTATTTTTGTTTTCGCAATAATTTAAAGTAAAATTTATGTCATACTTATTTACATCTGAATCTGTTTCAGAAGGACATCCAGATAAAGTTTCGGATCAAATTTCTGATGCACTTATTGATAATTTCATGGCGTTTGACCCACAGTCAAAGGTAGCTTGTGAAACTTTAGTAACTACTGGTCAAGTTGTATTAGCTGGAGAAGTTAAAACGAACACTTATTTAGATGTTCAGAAAATTGCAAGAGAAACAATTGCAAAAATAGGATACACAAAGTCAGAATATATGTTTGACGCAAATTCTTGTGGAATTCTTTCTGCAATTCATGAGCAGTCAGATGATATCAATCAAGGAGTTGATCGCGAAAATCCTGAAGAACAAGGGGCAGGAGATCAAGGGATGATGTTTGGTTACGCGACAAAAGAAACAGAAAATTATATGCCACTTGCTTTAGATTTGGCACATAAGATTTTGAAAGAAATGTCCAACATTAGAAACAATGAACCGGAATTAATAGCTTATCTGAGACCAGATGCTAAATCGCAAGTAACAATTGAGTATTCTGATGACAATGTTCCTCAGAGGATTGACACAATCGTTGTTTCAACTCAACATGATGATTTTGATACAGAATCAGTAATGTTAGCAAAAATTAAATCAGACGTAGTAAACATAGTAATTGCTCGTGTTAAGGCTTCTTTACCTACAGAAATTCAAGCATTATTTACAGATGAAATCCAATACCATATTAATCCAACAGGTATATTCGTTATTGGTGGACCTCATGGAGATACGGGACTTACAGGACGTAAAATCATTGTAGATACATATGGCGGAAAAGGTGCTCATGGGGGTGGTGCTTTTTCAGGAAAAGATCCTTCAAAAGTGGACCGTTCTGCAGCGTATGCAACAAGACATATTGCTAAAAATATGGTTGCAGCAGGATTGTGCGATGAAGTGCTAGTACAAGTTTCTTATGCTATTGGAGTAGCAGAGCCTTGTGGGCTTTTTATTGATACATATGGGACTTCAAAAGTGAAAATGACAGATGGTGAAATGGCTTCTAAAATTTCTAAAATTTTTGATATGCGGCCTTATTTTATTGAGCAAAGATTGAAATTAAGAAATCCAATTTATTCTGAAACAGCGGCTTTTGGTCATATGGGAAGAAAGAATGAAGTTGTTACTAAAACATTTACGTCTCCAGACGGAACTACAATTTCTAAAGAGGTTGAATTGTTTACTTGGGAAGCTTTAGATTATGTTGATAAAGTGAAAGCAGCGTTCAATCTGTAAAATAAGTATAACATTATGAGAGTCCTGTATCTTCTGATACGGGACTTTCTTGATTATTAGAATTGTTACTGAAAAATAGACTTCTGATAACGGTTATATTCCGCTCATCAAAATTGTTAACTAAAGGAAAGTTATTCTTTGTATGTTTATCAATACATATTTAAAACACAAATAAATGAAAAAAGTAGCACTCGGATTTTTCTTTTTAGCAAGTGCTTTTGTAACGAAAGCGCAAGATATTACTGCAGAGAAGATAGTTGAAACATATATTGAAAATATCGGTGGTAGAGAAGCTTGGGATAAAGTTGAAGGAACTGAAATGACGGCAAAAGTAAATGCTCAAGGTATGGAAATCCCACTGACAATAACAAATTTAAAAGATGGAAGATCAGCAGTTGTTGTTAATTTTCAAGGGATGATTTTCTATCAAAATATGTTTGATGGTGATGTGTTTTGGGGCACTAACCAAATGACAATGAAAGCTGAGAAAGGAGAAACTGAGGCTACAGAAAATGTAAAGAGATTAGTTGGAGAGTTCCCAGGAGAACTTTTTACATATAAGGAGATGAATTACACGCTAGAACTGGATGGAGAAGCCACCAAAGAAGGAGTAGAATGCTATAAGTTGAAAATGAAAAAAAACTCTCAAATATTAGAAGGAGAGGAGGTTGACAATATTGTTTATATCTACATGGACAAAGAGAGTTTTGTACCTATCATGCAAGAGGAAGAAATAATGTCTGGACAAATGAAAGGGCAAGTTTCTCAAACTCTATTAAGTGATTATCAGGAGGTTGATGGTCTTTATTTTCCTCATTCTATCAAGCAACAAGTGGAAGGAATGGGAGGAAGTGAAATTATTATTGAATCGATAAAACTAAATCCTGAAGTAGAGGATGATTTGTTCTCGTTTCCAGAAAAATAAAAAGGAATTTATAAGATTAACAAATATGCAATCAATGAAGGTTGCATATTTTGGTTAGAACCATAATTTAATCAAACTATGAAATTATTCAGTGTATTATTATTTGTTGGATTGACAAATATTTTATTAGCTCAAGGAATTGGAAAATTAAATGGAGATGCTCTTTTTGGTGATATTCAGGCGAGACATATAGGACCAGCGCTAATGAGTGGACGGGTTAGTGATGTTGTGGGACATCCGACTGATAACAAGACAATCTATATTGGAACTGCTGGAGGTGGAGTTTGGAAATCGACAGACGGTGGTGTAATGTTTAATTCGATTTTTGACAAACATTGTCAATCAATTGGTTGTGTTGCAATCGACCCCGTAAATCCGGATAAAACTATCTGGGTCGGAACGGGCGAGGTTTGGACGAGAAATTCAACCTCCATTGGTGATGGTATTTTTAAATCAACTAATGGAGGAAAGACCTGGAAAAAAATGGGGTTAGATAAATCGGACAGAATTAGCTCTATTCAAATCAATCCAAACAATACAGATGAGGTATTTGTAGGTGTGCAAGGTGCATTATGGGGAGCTAGTGAAGAAAGAGGAGTTTATAAAACATCAGATGGCGGTTTAACTTGGGAGAAACTATTCTATATTGATGAGAATACGGGCTGCTCAGAATTAGTAATGGATCCTAAAAATTCGAACATTCTTTATGCTTCGTTCTGGGAACATCGAAGAACAGCTTGGTCTTTTAGTTCTGGAGGAGAAAATTGTGCTTTATATAAGAGCGTTGATGGAGGAAAGTCATGGAATAAAATTCACAATGGCTTCCCAAAAGGAACATTAGGTAGAATTGCCCTTGCGATTGCCCCGTCTAATAGTTCCATTCTATATTCAGTTGTTGAATCCGAAAATAAAGACAAAAGTGGAATGTATCGTTCAGAAGATGCAGGAACAACTTGGAAGCATTTAAACTCAGATTTCGGATTGGTTGTACGTCCTTTTTATTTTTCCAGAATAGTTGTGCACCCTACTAATCCTGACATTGTTGTTAAAGCTGGACTTTTTGGTTCTTTTAGTAGAGATGGGGGAAAAACCTTCAAAAGTTTAGGAGCAATGCACCCTGATATTCATGACATTTGGTTTGATATAAAAGATCCAGATAAAATGTTTGTTGGTACCGATGGTGGACTATATCGTTCACTTAATCTTGGAACGACGATGGAAATTATTGAAAATCTACCAATCTGCCAATTTTATCATATAAGTGTAGATAATCAAGAGCCATATAATATTTATGGTGGATTACAGGATAACGGAAGTTGGTATGGACCATCATCTAGTCCTGGCGGGGTTGAAGCAAGGGATTGGGAAACGATAGGATATGGAGATGGTTTTAGAGTATATCCCCATCCTACAGAGCCAAATATAACATATTCTGAAATGCAAGGAGCACAGGCAATATGGCGTTTTGATAGTAAAATCAGACAATCAAAAGTAGTGAAACCACTTGAGGTAAAGGGAGATCCTAAATTGAGATTTAATTGGAATGCACCTATAACGACAAGTTTAAATAATCCAAATAAGTTGTATGTTGGAAGTCAGTTCTTACATGTTTCTGACGATAGGGGTGATAATTGGAGAAAAATTTCACCAGACTTAACAACGAATAATAAGCTAAAACAAAATCAAGAAGAATCTGGAGGTTTGTCTAAAGATAATTCAGGCGCAGAGAATCATTGTACAATTTTCACAATAGCTGAATCTGGCTTGGACCAAGAGATAATTTGGGTGGGGACAGATGATGGAAATGTTCAAATCACAAAAAACGGAGGGGAAACATGGGAGAATGTAACTTTAAACATTCCCAATTTGCCTTCTAATACATGGTGCTATCATATTGAAGCAAGTTCTTTTGATAAAGGTACTGCCTATGCCGTTTTTGATGGTCATACGAGTAATGATAAAAATACGTATTGCTATAAGACATCTGATTTTGGTAAAACATGGAAGTCAATTGTAACAAATGATATTTATGGGTTTGCAAGAAGTTTCCAAGAAGATTTTGATAATCCAAATCTTTTATTTTTGGGCACAGAGTTTGGATTATACATTACTATTAATGGTGGTGAAAACTGGGTTAAATTCGAGAACAATATGCCGGCGACAGCCATTCACTATTTGGAAATGCAAAAGCGCACGAATGATTTAGTAATGGGAACACATGGTAGAGGAATCATTATTATTGATGATGTTTCTCCATTGCGTCAAATTTCTGCCGAGATAATGGCTAAACCATTAACATTTATGGAAATGAAACCTTTTGAAATGAATGAAGAGAGTTCCTTTGGAGGTACTAGTTCAGAGACTCAATTCGTCGGAGAAAATCCTTCAACCAATGCTCGGATAACTTATTTTTTAGCAAAACGACATACTTTTGGTAAAATGACAATGGAAGTGCAAGACATGGAAGGTAATTTTATTACTAAATTAACTCCAGGCAAGAAAAAAGGAATCAATATCGTTCAGTGGGCATTTCGATCTTCAGCACCAAAGGTGGCTAAAGGGAAAACATTCTCAAGAGGTGGAATGACAGCTCCAAGAGTTGCTGCTGGTCGATATAAAGTGATTATTAAGAAAGGCAAAGAATCATTTGAAACGTTTATTGAGGTTGCATATCCGAAAACTTCTGTATTCTCACTAGAAGAAAGAGAAAAACAGTTCAAAGTCTCGAAAATGTTATTTGACATGAATGAAGAGTTAGCTTACATGGTTTATGAAATGGATGCATATATCGATCATACTTCAAAGCAAATAGACGTAAATTCTAAAGTAAAGAAAAGCGCATTAAATTTAAAGAAGGAATTAGTATCATTGAAAGAAACACTGGTGATTACAACAGGTGACAATTATGTGGGAACGGTTGAAAATCAATTAAGAGAGAAGTTGGGGGATATATATGGTGAAATTACTGGCTATTATGGAGCACCAACTAAAACTCAAATGGAAAATGTAGCGTTGATTGAAACACGAATGACTAAAGCTAGAACAAGTTTCTCTTCATTGAAAAGTAAAGAGATAAAGAAGTACAAATTAAATCTAGAAAAATTAGGCGTTAATTCACCTGAGATAAAGTCATTTGAAAAATTTGTATTGAAACATTAGAAATTGTAAAATTACAAATAGAAGTTGTTTAAAGTTGTCTAAGTAAAATGACAGAAAAAGC